>Ga0123354_10000613_pt1 | contig 37276 bp, 20 predicted proteins | sample TergutLab28metaG_2_FD_97872 | JGI IMG/M metagenome (GOLD analysis project Ga0123354, IMG submission 97872) | Labiotermes labralis P4 segment gut microbial communities from Petit-Saut dam, French Guiana - Lab288 P4 | ecosystem: Host-associated > Arthropoda: Insects > Digestive system > Gut ... | reverse complement strand
CAGGGTTTCTATTCGCTGTTTTTGAAGGGGCGAACCACTTTCTTAGGCCCCCCGAGGGCCTGGATTTTTTTTTTTTTGGGTGTGTGGGGGGGGGGGGGGATGTACAAAACATCTCGTTTACGCCAAGAAAATTCGAGATTTACCTTAACTGCGGGGGACAAATAACATAAGTTTTAGCGGTAACGACTGCAAAAATGCTTCAATAAACATTGCAAGAAACTGAGTACCGTCTAGATTTTCGGAGGGATGGACAAGGTAGGCACTTTGAGGTACTCTGAGGAATGTATGAAGACTTTTTGAGTTGATGTACACACTACAGCAAATCTCATCTTTCTCTCTCTCTCTCTCTTCTTATAAAATGTGTTAGGTCTCGAAAATAGGTTTATAATTTTTTATTTTCCTGTATATATATATATATTTCTAAATTATACTTTAAAACCCATAGGATATATAAACAAATTGCTACTATCTCCTTATTTCTAATCATACCTAAGATTCTGTAGACAAAACAGCACCGTATGATTGGTATGAAGAGTTGTTCAAGGTGTATTGTTATACATCTGACATTTTTGTAAATTACAAGATAATTTTCTGCTTAGATATAATGACGTACGACATGCTATATGTGTACGTTGTACAAGAATCTGGTTTATTGGATTCTGTGAAGAGGGTCGTAGATTCCACATTGAAAACAATATGATGAAAGGCTTGTGGATTCGAAAAGACAAATAACACGGAGTAAGAAGAGGGTTGTCTGGGAAAGGGTAAGCCAATCTTGTGATGATGCACTAACATGAGCTTCAGCATTTTCTCTCTCTGGCCCCGCGCTCCGTCCATTCCTTCAAACATTTAATAAACTTGGTTGTGCTACTATGAAGAAAACACGTCCCGACCTTTAATACCAATAGAATTCTCCTTCTAAGAATCGAAAAAGAAACTTTGTTTCTAACAAATACGCTGAATCAGTTGTCAGATGCGTTGCAACTTTTGAGACACTTTATCCCATATATTCTGAACTGAAGACAAGTTGAACATAATGCAGTAAATCAAGACTTCCCTCACCCTGTATTTACACTATACATTTTTTTTAGCGATTCGGCGGAAGGAGACGCTAGTGCTATATAACTTCAACAGGCTGGTGGTAGGTATAAACCCACGGAAATTTATGTCTTGATGCCGAATATTCAGTGTCTGACTGTCCCGCCTGCATGTACTGATATATACTACAAATGTTGTGTTAATCTCGACATGCTTAGTGGCAAATTTATCAGATTTTTATTGTTATTTGGTACACACGCAGACACTTCCTGTGTAAAGGTAAAGTTTACGCTAAAACTGGCTATGAAGGCACGGAGAAGCAGTAGATTTTTAGCTGTACTCTTTCTTTAACCTCGGCGCTGGACTTTTATACGTCGAAAGAGATCCGATGTCCATTGTAGAGGAGGCTGTGTGGGGACCAGGGCCGGTCTGGAATCGGCGGCCCCTACCGGGATTCTATTCCCGGACCGCCCAGCCCGTAGCAAGTTGCTGTACCGACTACGTTTCCTGTGTTCTCCAGTATTTTCGCGGGAGTTCAGTTAAACGGGCGTGTTATTTTACTATGACAGTGGGGTTAAACGCATGCTCTTGCGAAGCTACGGCTCTGGTGGGACCCTCTCATGACGAGTTAGTATGGAGGGCAGTGAAATGATGGTTTTGTGTGCTTATGTGCGACATTAAGGGTTTTTAGATGCGTTTACAAAATTGCTAAAAACGACTATTAGCTGCGTCATGTCTGTCCGTCTGTCCGCATGGAACATCCTGGCTTCCACTGGACGGATTTTCATGAAATACGATATTTCATGGTTATTCGAAAATATGTCGAGAAAATTCAAGTTTGATTGAACTTTGACAAGAATAATGGGCACTTTACATGAAGACCTATGTACATTTATGATCGTATCTCGCTGAAGCCTTTCTTATTTCAGAAAAAGTTGTAGAGAAAATCAAAGAATACATTTCATGTTCAATAATTTTTTTTTCGAAAAATCATGCCATTTATGAGACAATGCGGAAAAATATGGTACCTCCAGAAAGGCCACAGGTGACAATATAATACGGCGCACGCGCATCGCTGTACGTGATGCGGGTAACTTACGATAATTTTTAACAATAATTGCAGGCCTATAGCAATAATTTAGTAGTTAGCCTTCTCAAAATTTCGAGGGTTTCAACCCATCCACTAATATTAAGATGAACATCCTTGTGAGTATGAAGACCAAATACTTAAAGATGGTATTAGAAACAACTACCGAAACGTCGTATAAATTAAAAATGTACACCATTTTTGCTGTAATTCATACACCCACTTCCATAGGCGATATGCGTTTCTAACGGCACGACCGCAATATTCAATGCCGTAATGCAATTAAAATCTGTCATTTAAATCTCATCCTAAGATTCTTTAACCTAAACGGCCTATCAGTGAAGGCACATGCACCCTGTTGCCTAGAATCATAATAATATACATGCGAGGATTGGAAAAATCATTTTTATTTCGACGTGTAATTATGTCTTTCGTATATTGCTTACTCACTCCCCCTAATTTGCCCATTTTTCTAATAAGACAGTGAGTAACGTTACAGCCTGGTACTTCAGTAGGGACATTTTTTAACCCTCAGCTGCCATCTGCGCAAGTTTATAGGAACTACTGAACTGCATAAGTCTACTGTTACTGCCATATGCATGCACACAGTTGCGTACGTACATGCATAGAGAGAGAGGTGTACATGCATGCGTGTAGAAATATATGCAGATAGGTAGGTAAGGTAAAGAGCGGTGAATTCTGATCATGAGATCGGATCTGGCTGAGAGGAACACAGTAGCTTGCATTTGTCCTACCGAAAGATTTGAAATCCGGATGAGGATTCGCCACTGCATATAGGTTAAAGTGACAGGTGGATGGATGGATGGATGGACGGACGGACGGACGGACGGATGGATGGATGGATAACTGAACTCTACTATTTATTATTTCCTCTTACGGAATATTTCTCCACATTTCTGCTGCTACTGTGCACTCCAGGATATCCACGTACAACACGTGTTCATATTGTATTGTAAGTGTATCGTGTAGTATACACGTTTGATTGTTGTTTTCTCCCTGAGAATGATTCTGAAATAATCTGAATATGTCGGAGTTTTAAAGTTTTAGTTGTAAAAGTGTATATTATGTAAAAAATTGTCATTTATTGTACGGAATTGAAAACCATAAAATCTGTAATACAGCAGGACGGAGCGTATTCTGTGCAGCAAAACGCGAAACAAATTTTCTTTGAGACTAAACACATGTAAATATTTTCGCCTTCTACAGGCAAAGAGGTGTTCAGAATTTATAACTCCAGCGAGGACAAAAGAATGAACACATAGAGATTTAGTTAATTCATGTAACCTCTATCGGGGTTGTAGATGGCAATTAGGGAACCCAGTAGGTGGAGTTCCCTTTCATTTTATACAGCCGGTCCCGCACCATTCAGAGTCCCTATCACCAGGACAGCACTTGTGTCGGTGACAGATGAGCTACGTTTCTCTTGCTTGTTGACGTCGCATTTCGGTCTTGAAGGTAGCAATCAAACACAAGGAACAGCTGCTTCCCTCCAAGTCACTGGCCTAACAGCATCAGAAGATTGTGATGACCAAGTTTGTATCTACCTGATAACATAAAATGTAGGGCCAATCACTAAGAATATGATGTATTCCTTCTGGTCTCGCGCGAAAAGTGATAAAATGTAGCCAGGAAGTCATAAGTTAAGTACCTAAAGTGAGGCGATTATTCTAGTCGCAGCCGTATGGAAGACATCCGAAGTCTGATGAAATACGCTGTACAGTATGTGGAATACGCTGACCATACCATGTAGTTGAAAAGATTAATGTTACGCTAACATACCAAGGGCCTTTTTAAAATTATATTTATCCAACAAATGCACAGTATATGTTAACAATTATCTGTTTCTTATAGCACTGCTGCATGTTTCGATGTTCACACATCATCCTCAGGGGCTTCTTATATATGCTAAAGTTAGGTTAATTGAATGGAAAAATTTATACAAGTGGTTGTTGTAAAGAATTAATAGATTAAAAACATTAACACATCGTAAGATATTTAAAATGCTTTTAATGATAATGAGGTTAGAATAGTAAACAATCTAGATGTTAGGAGGACGATGTTTCCTCACCGAAACTTTCATAAATACACCTGGACATATCCTGATGGGAAGACTCACAACCAGATTGACCACATATTGATAGAAAGGAAACAGCATACGAGTGTAAGCGATGCACGATCTTTCAGGAGAATTTACCGTGATACTGATCACTACCTGGTGGTTGCAAAAGTTAGGGAAAGATTGACAGTAAGTAAACAAGAAACACGGAAGTTTGATGCAGAAAGATTTAATGTCAGGAAGCTAAATGAGCTGGAATTTAGGAAAGAGTATCAGATTAAAATCTCAAACAGGTTTTTGCAGTTGTGGAGAGCTTAAATGATGGCGAGGACATACACGTAAATAGGGCTTGGGAGAACATAAAGAGAATATCAAAACCTCAGCTAACGAAAGTCTATGTCTAGACGAATTGAAACAGTATACACCAATGTTTGATGAAGAATGTTTACGCTTTTTAGATAAAAGGAAGCAGGCTAAATTGCAGTGGTTAAAGGATCCAAACCAAAACAATGTACATAATCTAAACAATACGTGTATAAGACACGAAGCTGTTGGACATTGCAGGAACAGAAAGCAAGAAATATCTGAAAGCTAAAATTGGTTAACATGAAACTAACAATAAGAACAAATATATCAGAGACTTGTATAGGGACATCAGTGACTTTAAGAAGGGTTACCAGCCTAGAACTAGTATAGTATTCGATGAGATGGTTACAGACTTCCACAGTATTTTGGCTGGGTGGAGGAACCATTTCTCTCAGATATTGAACATACATGGGATTAATGATGCTAGGCAGACAGAAATACACACAGTAAAACCACTAGTGCCTGAGCCGAGTGCCTTTAAGGTTGAGATGGCTATTGGAAAGCTAGAAATTCACAAAGCATCAGGTATTGATTAAATCCCAGCAAAACTGATTGAAGCAGGCGATAAAAAAATTCGCCCTGAGATCCATAAACTTACTAATTCTATTTGGAATAAGGAGGAATTGCCTGAGCAATGGAAGGAGTCTTTCACTGTACATTCTGTATGCCCGCACGTAACCTGTAATGCGGACAGTACTTTAGATAAAAACAGAAACAACATTTAATGCTAAGACTGCTGGACGACTATGAGCTACGGGTACTTGTAGGTACAGACAGAAGATTATTAGTAACTTTCTTTGGGGGGGGGGGGGGGGGACGATGGAGATCAACTGGAAAAACCTTCTCAGCGGGTGCTGTTATCATTTCGAAAGATCTGTAGCCTAGGTAACCAGCTCGTTGATGACGATAGTAATGATAACTTGTTTACGTTTTAAACACAGAGTAGTCCAAAAGTCATTTAACAGAATTCATCATCTCGTATTAACGCGAATGTTGAGGTTGAAACCTGCTGACATTAATGTAGTGTCACTGCACTAATTCACTTAATCTAGTTCCAGTTGGGTAGCTGCAAATTCAGCTGTACAGTCAGTAATAAACAACTGTACAACATATGTTAATGTACATTTTAATATCTGGTTCACTGACTTTTGGGTCACTCTATACATAATTATGACTATATGATGATGAAACTGATTATTATTATTATTATTATTATGATAATAGTAGTAATAATAATAATACTAGCTGATCACAGTGTTATTAATGCGCTGTTAAGAAACAGGAATGGCGTTTGACGCTGGCTGCTGAACATTATGCCAATTAGCATGGCGTAAAAGCATAAAGCAATCCCTGTACAGGACTCGACAGGCGCTTAGAGCACCAGCAGGTTGAGGTTCCCAGAACATGTAGACAGTCGGCACATGACGCTGGTAAATTTGTCAGCCCTTCTCACCGGCCGCTTTTAACCCCAGGAAATATTCCTAGTATTCATTTCTGTTAGAGGCTGAGTCGACTCCAGGGCCGTAGTGTGCACGGAAGGAGTAAGTCTGTGACCCTACCGGCAATCGAACCCGCGATCTCCCGGCTTGTAATACAAGGGGAAAAAGCGTAATAATAATAATAATAATAATATAATTCTAAACTTTTATGTGTTGTAGACTTCTATGCTTTTATCTCTAATACTAATTGAATCTTCAGTACTGATCTAGTTATTTGTATTGAACATTTTTATGTGCTGTACTTCTAACCGTGTGCCTCTGTTACTAATTAAACCTTCCAGGCTGAATGACTGATTTTTATTAAACTCGGTATTAAAGTCTTGTCTCAGAGGGTCGCACGCAATAAGAAGGCTTATGTTTAGATTCGTCTTATGACAGCAGACACATCATCCAGCCAGCATAATTACCAGAAGAGAGATACATGTAACATAGGAATTCGTGTGAAATGTTTTCAGTATTTAGAGCCAATGCAACTAATCATCGCCAATGAATAGGGCATTTGTTAGCTTTCAGTGGCATGAATTTCTCCGCTGCCACATTCAGAAGATGTACACCACGCACCCAGCCCCAATTCCAATCTCTACCACGCGCAGGTAACCTTAGCTAGAACCCAAACTTTTGCCAACAATACAAAGCTGTAATGTGTGTATATCTATATATATACATAAGTCATGAACACAACAATAGTACAATTAGTAGCGATATATAATATACAACTACATGTTTCGACCCTGTATGTAGGCCATCATCAGGTTGTCCAAAGAACTTGTTAAGTGACTATACAGTATGTGTGGTAATTTTGGAGGGGGGACGAGATCTCGTCTTACATCATAAATCGTGGGGTTAGTAAAAGTTGAAATAAACATGTTGAGGGGTTACATCAATTATAGGACCGAAACATGTAGTTGTATGTTATATATCGCTACACACACACACGCTGTATATATATATATATACACACACTACAGGTTTGTATTATTGCCCTAACACAACGGGGATGACACACCTTAAGACCAACCGTGTGCTATGTACAGCACACACTGGGAGCGGTCGGATCTTTACTACACGTGCCTAAATTTTAACTTTAATTTTTCAGGAAAATTTGGTTATAGGAATTACCGAACACGCTGACATTTCGAAACGAAGGCTACAGTGGCTTTTCAATTTTATAAGAACACTTGAATTGTACTGACTAAGGTCATAAATTGCACATTGTTTAGGTTATAAATACAGCAGGAAGATAGGCATCATACTGATACAAAATTTATGTATTGAAATTGTCAACGCGGCGGAAGATTGGAAATAAATTTACCTTCATGTTTAAACGTCTTGGATCGAGCTGGCTTTAGATAGGGACAGGTGGCGGGCACTTGTGACTGTGGTGATGAACCTTCGGGTTCTATAAAATGCGGGGAATTTCTTGACTAGCTGAAAACCTGTCAGCTTCTCAAGAAGGATTCTGCTCCATGGAGTAAGTAAATATTTAAACTTCTAGAGTTCTTACTATTTAAAAGAGATGCCAAATGTACGTAGAAAATAACACTGGCGCGTCAGGTTCTTTGAATGTATTTTTGTCTTAATTATCCTTCAAGAAAATGCTTCTCTACCTCAAAATTTTATCCGTCGAAAGCAAAAGTATTAAGTCTTATTACTCTCTGTACTTTTGTATCACACTTTATATCACGTGGTCAGCCCGTTCAGCCGATAAGGCTTAATTACTCGGCATGCAAATCTAACATTCTTTGGCTTTATTATATATGTTATCCATAGCCTGTCTTGCACTGCCTTGTTGTACCATAATTGTCTCTTAATCGGTACGATTTTCGGAAATACTCGCATATTCGATGCAAAATATGTTTTGACTTTTTTCTGAAACGTTTTTTTGAAACTTTCCCTCGACCAGGAAGAATTCAGCAAGACTCTGTCATAAATTTACGTACGCCTACACACGGTATAATGTGGCATATCGACATAATGCAATGCGGAAGAAGGCGTACATTATGTTACAATGTCACGGCGTCATACCGGATTATGTGCACGTAAAACAAGAGAACTAAACTAGTGCAACAGGGGCTCAGTTAGGCTTACAGGACAGATGGTAAGCTAAATACAAAGGCCAGTTGAAGAAACAGACAACTAAGAGGGAAGTAAAAGAACCCAAGGCACTCTACGTAAAAATGAAAGCACTGTAAGGTGTACACTAACAAGTGTATGTTTCAAAAGAACTCCGTAGCATAAAGTGCCACAATACCGCAGTTCAAACCAACGCAGAATAAGGAATATTCAGATATACCGTGCTACATTCAAGGAAGTATTTCAAATCAATATAAAATAAGAGACAATTATCCTATGCCACCGAAAAGGTGGGAAAGCAATCCAAATACGTACCCGACGTCATAGGCGTACGTTGAGGGTTGGGGCCAAGGGGTGTTAATGCCTTCTCCAATTTTTCTACATAAAGAATGGAGTCAGAGTTGGGGAAAGGGTTGTATTTATATGAAAGTCTGGTTCAAACCAATCTTCCCTCTCTTTTTAACTTGAATTCTTCGTAAATTAAAGTTCCTAACAACCATGGTCGATTTTGCCACCCTTCCTTCCCCCTCAGTGTTACTAGCCAAGTTACCCTGATGATGAACCAACGTTTTGGAACATATTTGACGTTCATAGGGCCGTGCATCGTAATATTATTTCTATAGTAAAACCAACTAGATGCACCAATGTATCAAATTTATTTTATTTTGGAATGACACTACATGTTTCTGACGATCTTTCCGTCAATCATCAGGAGTTCAAGACTGTACATACAGCAACAGGCGTATGTCAAACAGATACAACAACCAGACAGAACTATCTGTTTGACATATGCCTGTTGCTGTATACACAGTCTTGAACTCCTGATGATTGACGGAAAGACCGTCCGAAACACGCAGAATGTCATTCCAAAATAAAATAAATTTGATACATTGGTGCATCTAGTTGCTTTTACTGTAGAAAGTTTTGAAACATGTCGGGTTTAGTGTAAGTAACGTGTACCGAGGCAGTGGTTGTGTTAGAAGTCGGACAGTGCCTGTTCACTGACATGATATAGCCACACGCTGATAAAACCAAAAATACTTACTGGAAGCTTTATGTGATACTCGCACAAAATATAAAGACAGTAAATGTGATAAAGTAAGAAATCACAGTCCACACTGTGGGTTTATCTTATGAGGTTAGTTAAGGGAACTGCGGAGCGGTTCCTTGGCTATGTTGTCCTATTTTGCAGTATGAAGTTTAGCTGATGGTCAGCTGGTATAAAGAGAACCGTCGAAGTATAAAAATACATCAGTGATAACATACTGGAGAATGTGTAGATACTAGGAAACTGATAAAAAATATTTGGTAATGTAACAATACGTAGATTTAATACCAGCCCTTTTACTAATTACATCCGTTTAGTTTAGTGAGTTTTAAATTAGTTAATTTGTGATTTTTTGTTTACCATATACTAGCAACTGCCCTCTTTTCTAACAAGAAATTATAACAGAAAGTTCCTGAAATTTTATATACCACTGAGCCAAAATTTTCCGAGCTCGTGGTTGATATATTTTTAGTGACGTGTCTCGATTTAAATCTGACATGTCATGGCTACATACAGAAGTTACCTAAAAGCGCAAAAATAAAGGAAGGAAGTCGTGCACAGCTATTTCCTCTACTGACACGAAATCACCAGATGCGGATCTGAATGTGTGGTTATTATCCATACAATAATCTTCCTACCATTTCACTTCGTACGAACGGATGGTTCATTTAGACAAGCAGAGTTATTAAACATCCAAGTGGAGGTTTTGTTAAACCAACCTTTTATGCGCAGTACCTATAAGTGTTGTGCGTGGTTTTTGATTGTCTATTGTCATGACTTCAATTAGGTTTCCCACCGTGTGCTACAAAAACGAACAGAAATTTGCTGTGCTTTTTCTATGATTGATGACTCCAATTTAATGACCCTTTGTTTCGCTGTAAATGGGCAGTGACAAACATTTCCCGAAAACACGTACCAGTAGAATATAAACGTATGTACTTACTGTTGTCTTTTTTGCTATTTAAATGCATACTGAATGGCATTTTATGATCGATCAGAATTTCTCGTGCGAATTACTAATCTCAAATTTCTTTTAACTGGTGAATATACAGGGTTATTCAAAATTATTGTCGGGGGTTTAACAACTTGTCATACACAATACACTTGAGATTGGAGTATGTGTGTTTTTTATTTAATAGAACAACACTTAAAGTTTTTGCTACATAACTTACAGGTGCTCTATATGTGCACCCTTTGCGATTCTACAAACATCAACACGATAATCGATAATCACCGCTGACATGCTACAAACACTTTGGAACGAACTCGATTATCGTGTTGATGTTCGTAGAATCACAAAGGGTGCACATATAGAGCACCTGTAAGGTATGTAGCAAAAACTTGGAGTGTTGTTCTATTAAATAAAAAAAAACATATACTCCTATCTCAAGTGTATTGTGTATGACAAGTTGTTAAAACCCCAACAATCATTTTGAATAATCCTGTATATTGCCTGTAACCAGCAACAATCTTTATAAACAGTAGTGTGGATGTCATTTCCTTACTGGGTGTTAAGAAACTTGCATTCACGGTCATTCGACACATTCAGTGCAGTTTAGAAGATCGGTACTAGGTAACTTGATTCATTCTATTGTGGGGATCGCTCGATGGATGTGGTACTACGGTAGGTGCTGAATGGCCGAGAAATCGGCTTTCGATTTATGGCACGGGCGAGAATCTGTTCCGTCGCACACCGGCGCCGCTGTGTTCCCAGCCTGTTATCACAATGGAACCCTGGATCTATGTTCTCGACGTAAAATTTTCGGGTGTGCAGGTGGCCACTCGCCTCTCTCTGATGCTGAGTTTAAGAATGTTTGGGCGCACATGCCACTCCTTATTATTCCTTCATGCCCTGACGCTTGTTTAGGGGCAGGGAACCCTTGACCTCTTTTTAAAGACCCCATTCGCCCAGTGCTCATAGACTACCCGCCCATATTTGTATAGTGCCACCGCTCTATACTCATTGCTTTGAATTACCTTAGCAACAGGCGACGTTCTATACCCTCCTTGCAGATCGCACTGTATATTGAAGTTAGTCAGAATCTCTAACTGAGAACCCTGGGTTCAATTCCAGGCCAGTTCATTTAGGATTTTTGGTAGACAAAGTGACACTGGGTCAGATTTTCTCCAAGTGCTTCAGAATTCCCCCGTCGTCGTCGTCGTCGTCGTCGTCGTCATCATCATCATCATCATCATCATCATCATCCCATTGCTCCTATTCATATTTCATTCATGTACCTTCGAACCCTTCGTCATATGAAGAACTGTTCTTAGTGTGTCATCCCCGTCTCCCCGTTGTGTTAATACAACACGTGAAGTAATCCTCTTCTTGAGTAAGCAGTGAAATATTTAACTAACTAACTAACTAACTAACTGACTCACTCCATAGTGCAGAGCTGTTCTTCAGAAACTCAAAATTTCTCAGTTCACCATGAAAACTGAAGTTTCTTTTCCGTGTTCGCCAAACATCCCAACTTTTCCCTGTCCCGCTTCAAAGCAATTCAGTCGACGCCCTTTCCCGTCATTTATCACCCCTTTTATGCCTCGATACCTTAGGTTTTCACACCAAAAACGTCTAGGCGGTTGTTCTTCTCATCCATACCTGCCACGTGTCTCTCCTTGATATGATCACCACACTAAAATCGTCTGGAGAGTAAAATTCATGCAGCTATTCATTATGTAATTTTGTGCAGTACCCGTTCACTCCGGCCGATCCCAATGGCCGCGCGATCAAAGGCGTGGGTTTGCGGCCGCTCGCTTGCTGGGATTGCTGTTTCGAATCCCACCTGGAGCATGGTTGTTCGTCTCTTGTGAGTGTTGTGTGTTATGTAGAGGACCCTGAATCAGGCTGATCACTCGTCGAGAGGAGTCCTACCGAGTGTGGTGTGTCTGAGTGTGATCGTAAAGCCTCAATAATGAGGAGGCCCTGGTCCAGTATGGGCTGTTGCGCCATGGGAAAAAATTTCTCTCACTCCTTTCGTCTTAGACCGTCATGTGTTCTCAGTACACTGTCTTTAAACACCCTCGGCTTATGTTCTTTCCCTATGTGAGAGACTAAGTTGAAAATCTGTTACAACAGAACAGTTATCATTCTGTATATTTTATTCTTTATCTCGTTAGATGACAAATGAGGGAACGAAAGACCTGGACCTAATAATAAAAGGCTTTCCCCGAATTGAATCTTTTCTTAATTTCTACATGATTGCATCGTGTATCGTTCTGAAATACTTGAATTTTGCCAAACTTTTAATGGGTATGATTTGTGTGCTCATTTTCTAATATTGTCTTACATCCTGGTCACGACACAGTAAAGTATACTGAAGTTTTCTTAGCATTCACTCCTAGACTAGCCTCCTTCTAGCGGCTATGAAAACTTCCTTTTCTTGATAGTGTGTGTGCTTTCGCAAAGTAATCTAATTAAACAATTCAATTAATAACCGATTTTAGATACGTCATGGGGACATGCCCTAAAACATAGACAGTATGTTCTAGCTGCTTTCTTGTAAGATCCTTTCACATTCATCACAACGAATAATTCTTCTTTCCGAAGCTGTGGACCCAGAGCAGCTGAAATAACGTCGATAAATAAGGTATGATTAATACCCCTGAATTAGAGACCGTAAGAACAGCATTTTCCCCCGGAGATCTTTTACCCTACTATGCCACAAAAATGGCGTAAACTGTAATATAATGGTTTTGAAGTAACTGAGTGAAGTATTTTTCTGAAGATTATTAACAGTATGCACCATGAAATTAGTAATTCTAGAATTCTGACACAACCAGTCCATACTCCGACATGTTTCGGTGGTGTCCGCCACCATCATCAGGGAATTCACCTTATAAACTAAAAACTGCTGTTAATACAGTTTGTCTTATTATGCAATGACAATAAAACCTAGATCCAAATCCGTACAGCGGTGGTCTAGCTTACAAGTTTAATTCCCTGATGATGATGATAATGATGATGATGTAGCCATCACCGAAACGTGTCGGAATACGGAATGATAGTGTGAGAGCTTTAAAATCATTAAGTCTGTGTTGTTGTGTGGGCCCGGTAGCTCAGTCGGTATAGCGAGTGACTACGGGCTGGAAGGTCCGGGATCGAATCCCGGTGGGGACGAGATTTTCTGCCCGTCCAGACCGGCCCTGGGGCCCACCCAGCCTCCTGTACAATGGGTACCAGGTCTTTCCCGGGGGTAGAGGCGGCTGGGGCATGGGGCTGACCTCCCACCCCCATCTAGAGTGCCGAGGTCCTAGAAAGAATAGAGCTATACCTTTACTCACCCTAAGGGCCCTCGTGGCCTATAAAAAGGGTGAAAACCTATCTAAGTGTGTGTGTTGTACGTATTGTTGGAAAACTATAAACAAATAATCATATATAGGTAGAACTAACGATATGAAGCTGGATTAAGCTGCTTCTTTGGAATCGAAATATTATTAGAGGGACCTATTGGATACCCTGAGTCAGTTGTACCCTCTGCCTCTATTACCGTATGTATATGTAGCAAGTACGTTGAACAGAATCAGATAGTGACTGATCACAATATAAAGTTTACATATGACGTATATTTTGAATATTATTTTAATAAGAATTACTAGTCCTTGGTAAAACGGATAGCTCGAATAAAAGGGAAGGTAATGCAGCTTTAAACCGTAAGACATATCTTTGGTCTTCCAGTAGCAGGTACAGGAAATGCTGTAGCCACCTTGTGCACGAGCTGACAGCACTTACGAAGTATTGGGTATTGACATCCAATACGGATGTGAACACGCTGAAAGGTAGGGAAAGTTGATCGACTCCGAGGAACGGAAGTAGCTAGCGTCAGCGCATACTCTTGTATAAACTTACAAGTAGGCGTTCAGCCTTGTCTACATCTGTACATGTTGTATGCGTCTTTAAGAAACAGCGATAAAGTCATTTTAGCAATGACATACTGTTCCATCACATGCTTAACAAATCTTGCCTTACGTCAAAATAATCACTGAATAAGAATTTTTGTTTGTGTCGAAACCGAATGTATTTTGTTTAACCATAACACTGTTGAAGCTGTCCTTCTGGCACCACGTGATTCCACTTTAGTATAAATGTCTTTTCACTCTGTATATTTCCTTCGATTTACACGTGTGGTAGACACTGACAGATCTAATGGTGGTCAGTAGCAAGTCGCTCGGTGCAGCATCCACAGAAACTCAAAACTTTTCTTGTCGTTTGAAATTTATTTAAAAAACATTCCATTGTTACTTACACAATTTTAAGTCTCCGCCTTTAGTCCATATGTTTGTTCATTGTGTATCATTGTAGTTGCGGTTGGGAGCAGAAGATGGCTGCCATGTTTGTCCTTTAATCGTTATTAATTTCCATCTCAGCCGAAAAATCTTCTCTAGATAGTAGCGTAAATTTGTGTATATTGTTGTTGACTATCAGTTTAATATCTTTGTAAATTTTAGCCATTTTTTTTTTAGTTTTCATTGTTACGAACTTAAGCGCATGTAATGTATTTTCTCTTTAAGCATTTACAGTAACAATTCCATCAGGCGCTTTGGTAGTAAAATGTAAGTTCCTAAATTATTTTTATTGCAGTAGGTTTTCGTGCTGTGAAAATAAAGATTGCACTCTTTGACAAACCAGGCCAATTTTTTTTCCTCCCATTCTTGTAAGTTGCACAGTGTTGTGGCAGGATAGTTGTCCGACGTTCTGGGCAACTTGCGCCTGACGCCAAGGCAAGGACATAATCATAGCTTGGAGCTAAGAGGCAGTGAGGGATATTGCAGCGGGGCCAAAGATTATAACCATTTACCTTGAAGATGGAGACAGGCAAGTTTATCGAAACCAGCTCGCCATAAAAAGCTGTCATCCAGAAAGTACAATAAAATTAGATGCAGGACTCAATGAATAGTGACAAATTTCTACAGTATCTACTTGAATTCGTAGTGGATCTACGGTCGCTCGCTTGCTGCGATTGTGGGTTCGAATCCTGCCGGGGGCACGGATATCTCTCTCTTCTTTTAAGTGTTGTATGTTGTCAGGTACAGGTCTCTGTGTCGGGCTGATCACTTGTCCAGGGGGGTCCTAGTGAGTGTGGTGTGTCTGAGTGTGACCGAGAAAACTCATAAAGGAGACCTAGGGCTGTTGAGCCATGAGAAAACAATACTTCAATATTATTTCATTAATTGGCATACTTGTTAGAACTAAGTGAGTCAATGAAGTACCTGGTTGCTGGGAGATCGCCCAGAATCCAAATGCGGGCAGAGTCAGGGCTTTTCTTTTCATCTTTATGTCTAGATCAACTCTTCTTCTCACCCAGCATTTTATCCAGTGGGAGGTGGGCTCGTTACCTTCGGACAATCAGTCGGTATCTGAGGCTAACACTTCCCATCCAGTTTTATACGAGGGGATGCTGATAAGTCCTTAGCCCGACCAGGAAGGAAACAAGCTACAGCGACCAAACTCGGAAAGTATACAACATACTCCCCATGAAGCAGAATACACTTCTTAGTCCGTTGGTCTAACGTATGCAAGGCACTCAAAAAAATTCAGAAGTTTGTCCGTCCAACCAGGTCTCCGCGGCAACAATGACCGCGTCGGACGAAAAATGGCGACATTTCTATTGTTTTTTAGTCCACGTAACGGGTGGTAGTCCGACGGGGCCAGATCCGGAGAATGGGGTGGGTGATCACGACATTTGAAACCCAGGTAGGCCAGTTTCTTGTGGGTTGCAAGTGCCCGGTGACCCGGGACACTGTCGTGCAAGAACAAGAACCCCTTAGTGAATTTCCCGCGGGGTTTTTCCTTCAAAATGTCCTTCAGTTGCTCCAGCAGAGATGGGTAACACTCCGCGTTGATAGTTTGGTCCTTTGGAAGATAAACAATGAGGAGGATGCCGTCTTGATCCCAAAAAATCGAGTCGAGAACTTTTCCAGCGCATTTTTGCACTCGGAAATTTTGGGGCGGGGCGACCCTCTATGCCGCCACTCCATTGATTGTTGTTTGTCTCCGGGTCATGGTGGTATAACCAGGTTTCGTCCATGGTCACCAATCGCGACAGGAAATCATTTGGATCGCGCAGAAAAAAATAAAAAATTTGCTCAGACGATTGGCACCGTTGATGTGTTTGATCCGCGTTCAGGCATGTCGTGACCCACTTCGCGGAGAGCTTCCGCATGTCCAAATCTTCATGAATGATGGATCCAACCCGCTCACGTGAGATGCCCAGTTGCTCAATTATTGATTTAGCCAAAATCCGGCGGTCTTCCAAGATTAGCTCGTGAATTTTATCAATAATCTCCCGGGTGGTCATTTTTTTGGTCGTCCAGAACAAGGCGCATCACAGGTGGAAAAATCACCACGTTTAAACTGGGCCACCCAGTTTTTGGCGGTGGCATACGATGGTACATGTTTCTGCCAGAATGGCGTGAATTTCCTTTGGCGCCTTGCCTTGCAGGAAAAAAAAAACTTGATGACAGCTCGCATCTCCATGTTGTTGAAATCGCGTCCGTTGCCTGATATGCTTCCTTTCAGCCTCCGTAACAAGAAAAGACTTGCAATCCGGCACATGAACAGGCCCCTCTTTCCAACGACACTATCGATTCCATCTTACGACATCGGAATTAGGTCGGGCTAAAGACTTATCAGCACCCCCTCGTAACTAGTGTAGATTTTTGTGTGTGTTTTTTTGCACCGTGCATTATACTGTAATCGTATCATATAAACGAACAGTACAGGCAGTTTATGCCGTTGGTATGTAAACAAATTATACCATACCTGTACGTACAGCCCTCTGTCTGAAGATGAACCGTCTGGTTCAAAACACGTAGAAGGTATCGTAAAAATTAAAATATTAGTTTAACAAAGGTGCATTTTGTTGGTTTATATTATACGATTACAAACGCATATTTACCGAAGCAAGCATGCACACACACGCGCGCATGCGCACGCGCACACACACGCACACACACACACACACACAGAAGCACACATGTTACTGAAGAAGTAACTATGTACAGGACCACTTTCCATGGAAACGTGTAGTTCTTTCTGACAAAGGAGGCAGCTGTATGTTCGTAATTGCCTTCTGAGCGGTAATGATGCAATAAATTCACAACTTTAACGTAGCACGCGGTAGCGCAGTTGGTTGAGGCAGTACGCTACAAGCCGAAAGGTCGCGGGTTCTATCCCGCATGGGATCAGTGGCATTTTTCTCTTACTGAAAAGTTCCGGCCGCACTACGGCCCTGGGGTCGACTCAACATCCAACACAAATAAGCTCCAGTTATATCTTGTGTGGTGTAAAGGTGGCTGGTGTGCAGGGCTGACAACTTTACCACCTTCATGTGCAAACTGTCTAGAAATTCTGGGAGCCTAAACGTCCTGTAGCCCTAACGGCCTGTCGAAGTTCGTACGGGGATTGCTTTACATTTTGTATAGTTCATCTGTATTTTGTCCACACAATGTATTTATAATTACCAGAAGCAAAAGCGACGATTTACGTTAAAAGAATTAACCGGTTGTCCTGAGTCATGCAGGAGGGTTGTGTTTTCTTTGAGATAAGAACTAAAGTTGCGTATACTGAGACGAAAGTCAAATTGGTTCTGCAACAGTTGCGGATATTTACCTCAAGTATGCTTCATAATGCAGGGTTTTCCATGTAGATTAAGTAATCATAATTTAGCTGAGGGAATTTTTTCTGCCGTTGGCATTTTTTTTTTTTTACTTGTGTCTGTTCTTAGCAATGTACCTTGTTCTGTGTGTCTGTTCTTAGCAACGTGCCTTGTTCTGTGTGTCTGTTCTTAGCAATGTACCTATTTCTGTGTGTCTGTTCTTAGCAATGTACCTATTTCTGTGTGTCTGTTCTTAGCAATGTACCTATTTCTGTGTGTCTGTTCTTAGCAATATACCTATTTCTGTGTGTCTGTTCTTAGCAATATACCTATTTCTGTGTGTCTGTTCTTAGCAATATACCTATTTCTGTGTGTCTGTTCTTAGCAAAGTACCTATTTCTGTGTGTCTGTTCTTAGCAAAGTACCTATTTCTGTGTGTCTGTTCTTAGCAAGGTACCTATTTCTGTGTGTCTGTTCTTAGCAATATACCTATTTCTGTGTGTCTGTTCTTAGCAATATACCTATTTCTGTGTGTCTGTTCTTAGCAATGTACCTATTTCTGTGTGTGTGTTCTTAGCAAAGTACCTATTTCTGTGTGTCTGTTCTTAGCAATGTACCCATTTCTGTGTGTCTGTTCTTAGCAATGTACCTATTTCTGTGTGTGTGTGTTCTTAGCAAGGTACCTATTTCTGTGTGTCTTTTCTTAGAAAGGTACCTATTTCTGTGTGTCTGTTCTTAGAAATGTACCTATTTATAGGTTATCCTCGTATGAATCTTGTGTATATTTGCATTTCCTGGATTACCGAACTCTGTATCAGAAGCCGAAATCACTGGACGACAATAATCACAATTCCGTAGCCTTTTCTAGGCAGCGAATATGATGCAGAGATTACGAAACATTTAATAGGGTTAAGTGCGTGTATTTTGGTTCACTTAGTTTAAGTGCATATAATTCGACGTTGGTGCATGGTAACATTGCAAGGATTCTGTGGACTGATCAGTGCGGTAAGTATGAGATTCTTATATGAATCATTCTTGGTAAAGTATAGTTTCTAAAGCAAATACAAAAGAAACTTTTTAATTCGTATAAATCTGCCTTTATTCCAGTAATGCGGTTTTGTTCACAAAACCCAGTTATGAATTACACACTGGCTCAAAATATTTCACACTTTTTTAATTTCCCCGGAATTACTTACGGCAGTTTCTGATACGGTGAAAGATAATAGAAACATGAACCTATACAGTTTTATTTACGTCATCTACCAGTATAGTGACACAGTTGGTTAAGGTACTGCGCTACAAGCCAGAAGGTCGAGGTTCGATTCCCGATGGTGTCATTGGAATTCTTCATTGACGTAATACTTCCTGCCGCGTTGTGGACGTGGGGCCTATACATCCTCTAACAGAAATGAGTACCAGAAATATTTCCTGGGGGGTAAAGCCGGCTGGTGTGTAAGGCTGACAACCTTACCACCTTCAATGGCCAATTTTCATGAAATCAGGAAATTTCAAATTCCTGGAGCCCAAAGGGCGTGTCCAGAGATTGCTCTATATTTACCCTTACCTTTCCCAGCATAGTGACCCTGTACCTGCTTGATTACAAGGGTCTGATTCTTGAGGACAAACCCTATTTTCTTCAGCTCACAGCTCGTACCTTGTTTATACAGGATGTTCTTTGCTGCAGTATGAACCCACTATCCATTTTTGTTCAGTGCTAAATTCTGGAACATGCGGAGATTTATAGATTTACTCCTTAACCAATTCTTCATGGAGTGGTGAGCAGACACAAATCTACCCTCGGTTTATCTTGTTTATTCGGAGAGGTAGCGGAACTTGCTTGGAATTATTGTTGTGTATTTTACGCACATAAGAGCCAAAAATTTACATAAAACACCGGTGTATCAGTACAGTTGTCGTATTACGCTAATTGTATGGATAATTTTATTTTTGTCGTAATATTTGTCGGTTTATTATTAAGGTCTTTATCGCTGCCTTGGAAACCAAATACAAGTTCAGAGTTAATGTAGGAAGATGGAAGCATTAAACGGTGGTTTTTTAAAGACATTTTACAGTGTCGTAACTTGGTATACGTGATACAGTGTCGAACGTAGCCGGAAAACGGAACACTATACCAGGAGTCTCAAACTTGTATAGAACGCGGGCCAGTTCAAGAATTAACAGGCAGATAATGTACGTATAAATGGAATATTTAGGCGCGTTCGCGTAATCGCGTATCATCGTGGGAACACAATAAGTGTTACATATTCTGACTGTGTGTTTGTAGCCTTAGTCGTCCAGCACGCAGTGCGCATGCGCCGTATTGTATTATCATGTGTGGCCTGTCCGGCTGTACCATATTTTTCCACATTAGCTCATAAACGGCACGATTTCGGAGAAAGTCAATGAACGTAAAATATGTGTATTGATATTCTCTACAACTTTAGTCTGAAGAAATTCTCATTCTTAGAAGGATTCAGTGAGATACGATCAAAAATGCATATTGGTCGACATGTAAAGTACCCGTTATTCTTTTCATATTTCAATTAAACTTTTCTCGACAGATTTTCAAAACATCTTCAGATATAAGATTTCATGAAAATCCGTCCAGTGGAAGCCGAGTAGTTCTATGCGGACGGACGGACGGACGGACAAAGACATGACGAAACTAATAGTCGCTTTTCATAATTTTGTGAACACGCCTTCTATTGTAGCGGGCTGCATGTTATTTTTAACCACAGAATGTTACCTGCGTTGTATTAAGAATGCTTCATCATCATAATCCTGATCAAGAAACATGCTCTTTCACACTCACGTTTACTCTTTGCAAGAACCGATGTTTGAGAGAAACCACAATTATGTTCAATATTAAGAGAGCATCGGCATTTGCCCTATTATCATATCATTTTTAATATGAATTAAAATAAAGATTTAAAAACAAGTGACTTATTTTTATGAAAAATGCCGAATGTGCAACGTCTGCAAGGAAACAGCTGGTTTTTGCACATATTTGAAGCACCAATCTTTGTTATCACGCACATAGGTGTGCGGCCGATCGCTTCCTTGGAAAGGGGGTTCGAATCCCGCAGTGGGCATGAAGGTTTGTCTCTTGGGAGTGTTGTGTGTTGTCAGAGCAGAGTAGAGTTTTCTGTGTCGGGCCGATCCCTCGTCCAGAGTAGTCCTAACGAGTGTGTGTGTGTGTGTGTGTGTGTGTGTGAGTGATCAAGCGCAACAATGACCTCCTACACCTACCACGAATATGTAGAAAGAAGTCAGACTAAGAAGAAAGAGAGAATTTTAATTTTCTGGTTGTTTAACTCATTATACTATGGAGACATGATTTTAAGGACTTGGGAGCCCAAACCTGGCTATTCTGCATTACACTCTACCCAGATATGTCGCTGATGACACAAGAATGGAGCAACACTCTGTTAAAGCCACCTAAAATTTTTTTCCGAAAGTAAATTTGTGATATTAAAACTGTGAATTACAAGGCAATAGATAGAGTACCTCCCGAAGGTGTCCTTACTTTGGCGCGGTGGTGGGTATTGCGTGGTCACAGGATCCTGAGAGCTAAGCTGGCGGTAGCGCAGCTACTGTTACAGTCTCCCATGCCGGATGACGCAGACAAAAAGGAACCCCTGGTTCTCCAGGTTGGGATTTGGGCGTGAGGCTGATAACCCCACCCCATAAAAAATATGTCAGTTGAGAAGCTTCTAAAATTGGAAACGGGTGGACAGTGGAGAACAATTTTGGAAGAGGGTAAGGTTCACCAAGGACGGTAATGCCAGTAGAAGAAGAATAAGTAGAAGAGGAAGAAGAAGAAGAAGAAGAAGAAAAAGAAAAAGAAGAAGAAGAAGAAAGAAGAAGAAGAAGAGAGGAAACTAAGTAATAGTAGAAGAGCAAACAAAAGGAAATAACGGGACATATAAGGGACAGTTTATTTCGGGAGTCGATAAAGAGCATCACTTTTTTTGGAAAGTTCTTAGGATCTAGCCGGTTGTTCATATGATAGCAGCAACACGTAAATTAAGACATTATAATGGTGAGAAGTACTGGCTTCGAACATTTTATTTACTAGTTAATAAGGTGCTTGAATCAACGATTTCATGCAGTAAGTATTAAAAAATATCTAGTTCATACGGCACAGTAGACACTCGCATTCTGCGGTACAGAGTCGAATATGTTAATGTTGTTCATAAGGATCACAGACGGATAAAACAAAGAAACGAAGTTCGGGGACTTTCCAAAAACAATGATGTCACGGTCATAGGGTAGCATTGGATGGAAACATGCTTTCACTTCATAATACAATGCTTTTCAAAAGAAGAATTAATATTTAATCTGATAATCATAAGTAAAATTTAAAAACAATTTTGTGGGCAAATTTGACAGAGATTTCTTTAAATACCAAAGCAGATTGTGTCTATATACGTGGTAATCCCTGTGCTTTAAACGGGCTCAAATACTAGTTTTCTACAACCGTAAAAATCGGTGGCCTCACGTTTTATTTACCTCAATCTGCACAATAAAACCAACAATTAGACACATGTGAATTGTATTTATCACATGTTTTGTAACATGTAATAAACACAATTCCCCTCACGTGCATTTGTTGGTTCAATTGTTTAGATTAAATTATCATTTAATGTGCAGATGTAGAACGTATTGGATTTATTTACTTCGTTCCAACATCAAATCTTATTTTTTACGAGATTTCCAAATAAACGTGTCTAGCGATACGCGTGCTGTAAATATAGTAAAGTGCAAAAAGGGCAAATTTGTCCCTGTCCACCCCATGTGGAGGCGTTTCGATTTTAGCCAGTTTTGCAATAGGAGTTGAAATAGAGGTTGTGGAAGTTACGTGTCTTTGAGATGTGAAACCTTGCAGTTTGTAGATATGTAAAAAATATTTTGTAGAACGCTGATATCTGGATCATCAGCGTACGAGGAACGTAATAACTTCCCTGCACAAAACTGTGAGGAATTTAAAATCATACACGGAGTTAAGAAAATCACAGGCGTATTGGGACTCGTTATAAATAATGGCGTTTTTAGTCTGACTGTAAGAAAAGTTCCAAATACAGATTAATACAAACCTATCATGAAAATCTGTAAATGAAAAACTTTGAAAGCGCGAAATGTCTTAACTACCCTCTTCCATATATGTATGTATAAAAAGAACTGAAGCTCCAACCGTCACCTAATGCCGCATTCGCGTGACGCCACAAGGGCAAGTTTTTACTTCTCGCAGGCGGTCATTAGGACCTGCCTCAGTCATCAAAATTGTCCGACGATAACGTGTAAAGCGAAGGTCCATTAGCCGTTTATATAAAAAAAAGATACAAAGCAAAACATAAACAATACATGAAATTCGTCTGACGTTGTTCAATTGTGATTGAAATCATTTTAAAGTACAAATACATTGTTCTATATTTTTAGAAGATTAGTATGCTAAATAATGTATTTCGAACTTGTATTAGGGAGGTGTGTGAATCGTGTTACTGAGATTGTAGTCATTTGATGAGTAAATGCTCAAATGGAATGGAGAGAAAATGCATATTTACTACATTAGTGCTAGGGATTTTAATCGATATGAAACATGTAGAAATACGGGAAAGCATATGTCGATATTGAATTGTTTTAGATGTTATCCTTTGCACGTTGCGTTTATTTGATATAAACTATATACTTAAAAAAAGCGTTAAATTTTTGTTTCTTATAATAAATTTGTTTTTATTCATTTTAAGCCAACCCAACAATCGTAATTATTTCTTGTATTGTTATTTCTTTATTGACTATAACCAGACAAAAATCCATACAAAACTCTTCAAAGTGAATGGTATTCATTTTTTACAGCACCTGCTTTTGTACAAATAAGTAGGGGTTAGTGTATGCGGTCAAAAGTTACCCGATACCTCGATACGCTGAACAAACATCGATATCGAAAATTTTCTTACCCTTAAATAGTGTAGACTTTTAATGTGAACAAGATCCGCCATCATTCTTAAGAGTAATTAATTTAAGAATAATCCGATGGTTCTGATATGCGGGACTTTCGGAAGAAACAACAACCTCATTCCAAGAGTTGGCAAAATAGATAGTGTTCCGTGTTAAGTAATCAGTAACAACATTGATTCCAATGGTCTAAGCATTTGGCATTTAAGGTTTCTAAAACAAGGCCGACCGTCAATTTGGAGCACAGTGGCATCGATTTGTATTAAAATACGCGTCTTATTTTGATCCTATGATACTGGCGCCACATCAGGCTAATTGAAATAAACGTCTGAGATTGTTTTGCCATTATTATAATTGTATTTCAGTTATTATTTGTGGCGCTTGGTAGTTGACTAACAAACAAACTAGTTGAATATGTACGTAACTCCGTGTATTATAGTACTGATTTACGAAAAAATTACTGCAGAACTACTTAAGTTATATTCCCATTAGACGTGCACTGTCGTGAATAGAACAGCCTAGAACTTGTCTTTATTCTGCTTAAGATGAATCTATTTATAACAGAATTACGCACTATTTTTCTAAGATCTATTTCAGTCTTGTAAATAAAACCAACTTGGTGCACAATGTTTACTTAGTATATTTATATTTATCAATCTCTACATGTTTCGGTCGACTATGGGCCAATCATCAGGAGATAAAACTGTGTTTAAGCGACACTTGGTACTTGTTATTCTGTGTGGATGACTGTCTGGTATGCAGGAGCATATGCTCCTGGTGATGGGCCCATAGTCGCCCGAAACATATAGAGATTGATAAACATAAATATTCTAAGAAAAAATTGTGCACCAACTTGGTTTTATTTACAAGACTATATAGAAATGCACGGTCAACGAAACATAAAAATCAATTTCAGTATTAATCTTCCATGTAAGTCTTCCAAATGACGTCCTCAGTTCATATTTTCGGACTGAAAGTTTGTATGTATTTCTTACGTTTCCCATTTTGCTACACCGTGCACAAATCATCCTTATAGTTTCCTTATCCGAATGTTTAAGGAAGAGCACAAATTGCGAAGCTCTTCTTTGCACAGTTTTCTGCAGTCATTTGCTGCTTTCTTTTCCCTACGTCAACAAATTCTCTGACATATAATATATTAACCCTTTAGAGCCTAGTGGTTGTTAAACTTACATGTATGGCCATGTTCCATTTTGTCCACACAGTTTATTTATATGTTCAGTATGGGTCTTGAAATAAACGAAAAATAATTACCTCCACAGCACTCGCCAATTTTAATGGAAGCCTACTATGTTCTCTGTGAGATACGAACAGTATCTTTGTGTATGTAGGGTCATTATTTTATCTGACAACTGTCGGTTGTCATATTATGTCAGCTCGTTTATCGTATCAAGTAGCCCACTAATCAGCTAGCCCACACGCAGAGCAGAGTAGAGGCGATAAATTACACACTGCAATTGTCAGATAAAATTACACAAACACTGTGTAATAAAGTGCACTAATTGTAATCTTGGAAATGAAAAACGTGATCATCCTTTTTCGATGACCGGTGTTAAGGACTTTCAGGGTCGGTTTAAGACATTGCTGGGACAAATATGAAAATAAATTTGGGACCCTGCCCAAGCTAATCGTGAATTGACAAGGCAGGTACAACACGCTGATGCACAGCCAGCCTTTTGGGACCTCTGGCATCAGCATAGATTACAATAGCTTGATGTCCGTTCAAATAACAATACGTTTACGTGTTTGCTATTTCGTTTGTGTTATTTGGCGGCGCTGTGAAAGTCTGAGATTCTGTAGTGTCGGTTATAATGAATATGGAGCATCGGTGAATAGACAAATACAGGGGAAACAAAAGTACTGAATGACAAGGCTGTCTCAGTGCCAATTTGTCAACCACAAATCCCGCACGGACTGGCCTGGGATTAAAAGAGCGATTCCTGCCTGAGCCGTGGCACGGTACGGTATTGTGTGTTCAGGCGTCTAAAGTAACAGCGCATTTACTTACTTACTTACTTACTTACTTATTTACATCCTTGCTTACTCCGTGGAACAGAATACTTTTTGGCAAGCTAACCATTTTTCAACTAGTCAAGAAATTTCCCGCATTTTGTGTAACCCAAAGGTTCATTACCACATTCACAGTGCCCGTCGACTGTCCCAATCCTGAGCCAGCTCGATCCAGTCCATGGCCCCACATTTCACTTCACGAGTACTGAACTCTTTATTGGAAAATTTTGCGTTTTTCAGACCGAACTTGGCGACATAGTGCTTACACTCCTGAACTATAGTTTGGCAGTGCTGGTTTCATATCTGGACCAGGAGACGGGACATTTTGGGGGGTTTTATGGCTCTAGCGATGTTCGAATTGCATCAGTACACAATTCCTTTCTTCCGTTCCCTGCGATTTATTATTCATCAGTAGCCCCGTTATTCGACCTATACGCGTCGTACTATTGGTATCGTCGTACATCAGTAAATAAAATACCTAAATTCGTCATATTTGGAATGTGACGTTGCTTAAAATATGATCTGACTTTAATTCAGTAAGACCTGGGACCATACTGGTTGATAAGCTCAAAATTTCATGTCGATTCAGCAGTATAAGTCATGGCCCACGAGAAATTAAATTTACGATCCGTAATATAAGCTGACTCATAAACGGTACATGACTGATATTTAGTGTTTTCAACAAAACACTGTCGATGAACAGTTATTTACTAGAAGCACGTGTTTTTATGGTGTACTACATTATTGCATTTTTACTGGATCATGCATGCAATTATATTTACACCTCTTGCCTATGTGTCCGTATGGGCGGAATATATTATGAACTGAAATGCTACTCATAGGTAATTAGTGATATTGGAACACATGCGAACAATATGCCATGTCCTGAATTATTGAATTTCCCATTAAATATTTACTTTATTGCTTCATATTCTTTTCTATTGCAATTCACTAAGTTTAACATTCGATTCTAGACTCCATTGCCATGCCTTATAATGACTAATAACAGTTTTGTTTGTTTCTTAGAAAAGCGATATCAAAATGTGTCATGTGTAAACATTTTTCGTGCTGGCTGTAATTAAGGGCAGGATTGTGAAACCGTTCGGTACGCGATTCCTACAGGATACCAGAAGAAACACCTGTGTGACGTTCATAAGCTCTGCTTCTTTTTCGAGAGCACCATCGATCAACTGTCTTCTCAGATACCAGGAGTCAACCTTGTTAGAATTTTCATTCAGTTTATTCAGAAAAATATTGGAATGATACTTGAAAAGGTCACGAATGCTGTCCTTCACATTTCTAGGCGTGTTCGCGCCGTCGCGAAAAGCGCCTGTTGGCTTTTGTCGTGCCCTTCGTTCTGTGTCTCTATCCGTCCGTCCGCTCTTGTCTATACATGTACAAACGCGGCTCCAAATGAAGGAATTTCCTTGAAATTTGATGTTACGAACTTCATGAAAATCTGTCGAATAACCCCAAATTTGGTTAAAATCAGGCAAAGTATTGGGCACTTAATGTGAAGACCCAAGTCAGTGTTATTGTTTTCGGCGAAATTGAAACGTCACACAAGCTCACTCTTCGAGGGAAATGGTGTCAGGTGGTTGGGATAGATGAGGAGGTACAAACATTACAGGAACGCACCATAATATTACGTTATACATACATAGCATGTATTGTTTCCAAGTAATTTTTCGTAATGTTACTGAGAGCGGTGGTTGTAAACTCTGTAGCTGATATATGGACCTAACAGGCATAAGTCTAAAGCTTTATGACGAAGTTGTGTTAGTAAATCGACACGCACAACTGTGAGTATATTGGAGACTAAAAAATTAATTATTTTGGCATATGACATCATGTAGATTTGTAAATGCTTATGGAAGTTCCTGACAATGTTGCTGCTTCCATTCTCAGGGTATGTGCACTCTGAAAGTGGAGGCAGCAAGCTACTATAAAAGTCAGCAAATATTAATTAGTTGACAGGGTTTCGTCAGCAACATGGTGGGAACATCAGATCTTGCGTGCTGAAGAGTGGCTTCTTGGTTATAGATACGTGAAATTGTGGAAACTTGTTCAAAAGAAACTATGAACAAACAAGTTTAATTGCGATAAGTGTTGCGGTGCTGATTGGCACTGGTTAGGTGCTTTTAATAAAACCAACTGGATGGACTAATTTCACAAATTTATTTTTGGAATAAAACTCTACCTGTTTCGGACAGTTCCTCTGTCCATCATCGGAATATTTTCACTGTACACACAGCATTGGTATATGTCATACAGGTTTGCTGACAGCTTGCGAGCAAACCTGTATGTATTGCTGTGTGTACAGTGAAAATCTAATGATGATGAACAGAGGAACTGTCCGAAACATGGTTATTCAAAAAATAAATTTGAGAAATTAGTGCATCTAGTTGGTTTTATTATAAGAATTTATCACGATGCATAGCCATCTGAACGTCATACTGGTTAGGTGTTTTCGCATCCCTTCCCCAGCGCCTGCTAAATTCGCTGTCTCTGTTCGTCCGTCCGTTCCTTCGTCTACGACTATAAATCAAGAACTGCTGAGGGAATTTTAGTAAAATTTTATTTCCTTCTTTCATAAAAAAAGAGACAGACGTAACATGCACTTTACACGAGGCATATTTCCGTACGCACCTGCGGCACGTACAATCTATCCATAAGTCCATACCAAAGGTCAAGTGTCGTCTGTCGCTTAGACTTCATTGGAAAGAGGGTTTATTTCTTTTTGTTTAAAGTGTAGTGCTGTATTAAAACACGACAGCTGAACTTCACTCGCCAGTGTTAGTTTACACTGTAAAATGTTATTCGAGCAATCGAAATCAACAATTGTAAATTTGTTGCTGGCATACCTAATAATCTCATTATAGTTTGCCCTGCATAAAAAGCGGAAAGACGCACTAAAACATTCACATTCGCTTGAAACATTTTACAAAAGAAAATCTAGAGGAAGAAACAGAGGGAACGCTAACGCGCCTGATGTGTTCTATTATGCGTGCATTTTCCTACTTGTTTCATCATATCGATATCTGATTATTCGTCGTATTTCCTTAGTTTTATTTAGACTAATCAAAATAATGGCACTCCACCAGTGAAACAATATCGGCTGGGACTTTATGAAGCTACAGTTTTATAACTGCTGTCAGGTTCCCCTGTTATTTTCCAGCATGTCTGTCCAGTTCGTGAACTAATTTTAGGGCTCTCTTCATCGTACAATAGAATCAATATCATTCTGAACAGAATATTGTTATTCTTAACTGTATGCTTATTTCTGCATGTTTTGACTACGGAACTAACATTTCCTCTAACATTGTGAATATTCGCGGCATATCGAAGTCTTCCTTTTCTTGTTCTGTATGCAGATATTTAAAAAGGAATCCGTACTTGGCGTGTGAGGCACAGGATGTGTTTCTACTTGCTGCTCGCGACGCCTGTCCCTCTGCTTCACCCTATACACACAGACGCCATGTGCACATCATCTTTCGTAAACAGCTACGACAGGCCTACCGTCGTCACTTTCTGCGAACCGAGATGAGGCTGCGTGTTGTTTCAGTGTTCCTAACATAAGAATGAGTGTACATCCAGTACAGAATTGACTGAAAAACAGTATCAGGACGGTCCTTCCTGATCCTGCTCGCAAGCTGTTAGCAAACCTGTATGACATATACCATTGCTGTGTGTACAGTGAAAAATTCCGGATGATGTGCAGAGGAACTGTCCGAAACATGTAGAGTTTTTTGACGTTTTGTTGACCGTGCATCTCGGTATATTTAACCAACTTGTTGCACAAAATTTGTTTCGCAATAAGTTTTATTTCATGCCTCTACATGTTTCGAGCACATGTGCTCATCATCAGGACGTCAGAATTGCATTACACAGCCTCTGGTATCATCACACCTATAGGTGTGCACATGTGCTCGAAACATGTAGAGGCATGAAATAAAACTTAATTGTGAAACAAATTTTGTGCATCAAGTTGGTTAAATACTGAGATAAATGTAGAGCTTTGTTCCAAAATAAATTTGAGAAATTAGTGCGTCTAGTTGGTTTTATTATAAGAATTTATGACGATGCGCGGTCACCTGAACGTCAAATTCAAAATAGTTTTTTTCCTGTGTTCGCTCTATACACTCGCTGTGTGCCGTAACTGCTCTGCGGTGTTCGCAATGAATACAGCCCGATTACGAAAAGGCGTGTGTTCACTTGACAATAATAATGTTAATAATACTAGCGCTAATAGTAATAGTTGCCATATGCCGCCATAAGGAAATGAGGGGAAGAAAGAGAGCGATGCGATAATGCACATGGATTGCATGCCCCACAAAGCACTGTAATATCAATTGACTCATGACTTCTTCCTGGAACCGCCTTTCTTTCACTTCAGTTCCATAAACAAGCAGGCCTAATAGGTATTCTAGATTTATACCGAAACTTTTAAATGAAAATTGCTAGTAGGAAGTCGTAATTGGAGGGAGCGCATTCGTAGTCTTGGGAATGTATTTCATTAAATTACGTTAAGTTTGAAGAAGTCCACGTGCAGGAAAAGAGACCAGAGTAGACGGCACTTACACAACGAACATCCATACATTTTTTGTGTTATTTTCTATTACAAGAATTGTCTGTAACGAGGTGCTTTAAGAAAGATGCATTTTCAGGTTCGATTCTTTTCTCTACCCCTCAACATGTAGGTGGATTCTCACGTTACACATTTCAATTACGTTACGTTACTTTATATACTGTTCCCCGCTGTTTTTGTAAAGTAATTTGTAAGTTTACTGCTTTATGTAAAAGTAGTGGGATGTTAAAAGGAACAGTTCTGTTGAAAGACCTGTTATAAATTCTTTGAATTTTTGTACTTCTACCGTCGTGTGTATTTGACACACTACTGGGATTCGGGGACAGGGTCGGTCACCAGCTTCAGGCTTGCGTCTGCCAAACCAAATGTTACTACCAGTGACCAGGAACGCACTTCGCACATGCCTACCTGATGTCAGTGAGATTCGCTTAGACGTATTTTCTGAACTGGTACTGAAATATGTGCCATTTATTAATTCGACAATCCGCATTTAATTACAGTCTAAATAATCATTATATGTGGGTCGGGATTATTCAGTCGGTATAGCAACTCGCTACGAGCTGGACGGTCCGGGGATTGAATCCCGTTGTGAGCGAGATTTTCCGAACCCGTCCAAACCCACTCGGGGACCCACCCAGCCTTCTTTTCATTGGGTACCGGGTCATTTCCGGGAGTAAAGCGGCCGGAGCGTGGTGTTAAGCACCGACCGTATCTAGCCCCGAGGTAGAAAAAGGGCACAGCTGTTCCTTTACTCCCCCTCTAGGCCTTCTTGGTCTGTTCTAGGGTTCTAGGGTGAACTTTTTCTTTACCTTTATAATTATTATAAAGTGTGTTTTGGAAGAAGCAAGCCTGAAGAATGTGAACCTGAAATGTAGTAGTGTGTAAAATTATAATACATAAGATTGACAAGGTCCATCATTACAAGCGCCACAATAAATCGTCAGAACTGTCATGTCACAAATAACTTTTAATTTTGAAATCTGCATAGTTCACTCACCAACAAATGCACTATTTATTAACTTGGCTAAAAGTTTTAAATTTACATTAAAATACACAATAATATCGCTCCTACATATTTCGGTCTTTAATGACCGTCATCAGGGAGCTTTATCTGCACCTAACGAAAGTTATATTCATAGTAAAACACTCGGTAAAATTACGTCTTTATATAAATTACGTGATGTGGCAGCATGTCGTAGAGCGGCAGGTGTGTTGTGTGCAGTGCAGCTGCAATTTATTTATCAGTATTTCTTGTCACATTTCTTGCTTGTTACAGTAACATAAACAGCCAACAAAATCAACAATAACAAATTTTATTGATCCGTGCATTATACCACAAGCTGTAAACACAGTCTGGTGCTCCTGAGCATGGGCGAAACTATCGCCCAAAACATGTTGAGCTGATAGTAATTATCAATAAAATTTGTTATTGTTGCATCTAGTTGCCTGTTTATATTATTGCATCAGTGATGCACGGTCACACAAACATCAAATTTCTTGCCTATTACCTGATAATATGTTTGTATTGACTATGTGGCATCCAATTTCTAAATGAGTTTTTAGACCTCCCAGATGTTCATTTCATATTTTCTTGTTATAAGAATAAGACTGACTACTACAAATCCATTTCCTGTTGTTGATATGCATTATGGAGAAGACAAGCTATGTGTGCAGTGATACTGAATGTTGTAGCGATGTGCGATAGGCTGGAAAATTGCAAATTTTATGATTTTTTATTCTTTATTAATTTCAGTAAAAATGTTTAATAATATATTCTTCTAATGTTTAAATGACATAGGCACATTTGTGATTGTAGTTTGTTTCTGCTTATAAGTCAGTGAATGCAAAGAATGCTTTTGTACGTTCTAGAGAGAACTGAAGATTACATATAACTGGGCACCCATTTCGTTCCATGTTTCAGTCTATGTGGCGAGGTAAATTTAAAAGTTAAAGTTGTCCCACGCATAACGTGAAGGTAAGAATTGGGTGCAGAAGTATAGCATTAGAGGAACGAGTGGTTAAATATATCCGCCCCCCGGCCGCTTTACCCCTTGGGAAAGAACTCCCAGTATACATTGATTAGGGGGATGTTGGGTGGATCTCACAGTCAGTCTGGATGTTTCGGAGATGAAAAAATCTCTTACTTCCATAGAGAGAAAGACGTTCCCTCAACTGGTAAATGGTTAATTTATTATTATTATTATTATTATTATCATCATCATCATCACATCCTCGCCCCATAGATCTGTAATCTAAATGTCGAGACTCGTAATAATCAATAATTAATAATTGTGCACAAGGGGTTTATTTTCTTTGTAAAATTGCCCCTGTACGCATCTTGACAATACTAAATTTTGTCATAAATGCTTTCGTATCTCCGCCATGTTTGTACTTGTTAAGCTGTATAACATGTATATTACAGTATTAGTAGGTAATTTTTAAGTTTTGTTGAGTCGTCGCCGGAAGTTAAATTCAGATCGCCAGTGACCACCCTGTTGTTGTATTTTCCACAAAATATTATTTGTTAGAAGTGCACACTTCTTCGAAAATATATAAAAGTAGATGTAAAGTTGTTCGTGTGCTATGCAAATATATAGAGGAGTGTATTTCGACGTATACATATTCTTAACCTTGACATTGAGGTTCTGTCCCAGGTCGTAATTGTCCTGGCGAAAAAATCCATCGGTGCGCTTTTTTTGAGTCTGGGCGGGCTTCAGAATCACTCTTGATGCTGTAGAGGAGAGAAAACACTACCTCCGGGTATCAATCCCCGATTCTCCAGTAGCCCTGCCCGCAGTTTATTCAGTGCATTGAGTTTTCTGCCGATACGTATTGGCGATAATACGGTCAGAACTCTAAATTTAAAGGGAACAGTACGGAGTTTCAATTAGCAGTGTATTCCCTTGCACAGCGTAAAGTGTCTGTACAGCAGCCTTCACGTGAACATTTCAAACAACGTTCCTGCACTGTGTTTAGTTGGATGAGAGAGAAAGCTTTATTTTCTGACAAGTTCTAACACATAAGTAAGCCTTCTAAACCCGCAACTCGGCGGTCCAAGAAAACTTGCTAAAGACCAAACTTTCAGACATCCAATTCAATTCCGCTGACACCAATTTCTCAGAAAATTTTTTACTAAAGTTTGAGTTGGGTTCAGAGGTGAAATAAAAAAAAAAAGAAAAGAAACCAGGAACCGCGGGTTCTCTACCCACTCCACTCTTCCCTTCCCAATACAAACCATGGGAAGGATATCGAGCACCATTGAGCCAAAATATGAGGTTAAGAAAAAGTGAAAGAAATGCACTATTTTCAATTTATGGGAAATCGAACCACATTAAGGAGAATGAAATTTAGGAGCAGCACACAGACAGAAGGTAATATGCAACACACGCATATTTTCCTGTTTTTGTCAAGAGAAAAGCTCGAAACATCTCGAGACATTTGAATATGTGTATTGAATTAAGAATCGCTTGAACGAAACCGCGATGTGCCGTGTTCATTGGCTCTCATGGTCGCTTCTTCTATTCTTTAATAAGGTATCCAAGTGTGAAACTGTGACATCTTTCTTTGGTTGTTAAATTAACTACCGCTCTTTTGTGTACCGAAGACTTAAGAAAGAGTTTGATGATAACTAGGCAGTTTCCTGTAAGACAAATAGTAGTGTTGCTCCTGACAGGATCTTGTTTTTGTGTTGTTTCTCAATCACTCCTGTTCGCAGGATGCTCGATATTTCACTTCGCCACGCGTCATATCAGGTTGTGACCTTCAGTGTGTGTGTGTGTGTGTGTGTGTGTGTGGGTGGGTGGGTGTGTACACGTGTTCGCATGTTTTATATATATATATATATGTGTGTGTGTGTGTGTGTGTGTGTGTGTGTACACTCGTTTGCATATACATATATAGGTATTAATTGGTGTGTATGTGTGCGTGCATGCGTGCTTGCAGGAATGAATGAATGAATGAATGAATGAGACGAGATGAATAAGTGAGCAAATGAGTGAACGCACACATTTTTATGCAATATTTATTACCAACTTGTTGCACAGTGTGTTTGTTTGTTATTAATTATTGCTCTGGCATACTTCGACCATAATTCTGGGCCATTTTCAGGGAGCTAGCAACGTTTTCAACGTATGCAGCTTATGTGGTAACTTAAGTAGAAGAGATTGATTTTGTACATCTCATTGGTGTTACACACGAGTGTTATGTGGCTGGAACATGTAGGAGGAATAATTAGTACAAATAAAAGCATTTTGCAGAAAGTTAGTGATAAATGTTGTAAATGTTATGTAGTTGTGTAGTTGTACGGAAAATGGTAGGTAGTTTTTCGCCCTTTTTATATGTCACGAAGGCCCTTTGGGTGTATAGAGGTATAGCTCCACTCTTTCTAGGAACTCGGCACACTGGATGGGGGTGGGGGGCCAGCCTTACGCCCCGGCCGCCTCTACCCCGGAAAAGACCCGATACCCATTGTCCAGGAGACTGGATGGGACCCAGGGCCGGTCTGGACGGGCGGAAAATCTCGTCCCCACCGGGATTCGATTCCGGACCTTCCAGCCCGTAGTCAGTCGCTATACCGACTGGGCTACTGTACGGAAAATGTACAATAATAAATTCATACATTCGTGTTTGCATGTGTGTATTTTATCTCTAGTGCATATTCATCTATACAAAGCTTTGTCCGTACCATTTTAGTAATTTCTTACGTCCTAGTAATGGAACTTCATGTATTATTTTAAGTTCTGCATAACGTTTGCTTATTGGGTGATTAAACATGATTCCACCAAAGTCTATAGGTCTATGTGTACAGCTGCTACAGAAGTTTCCTGCTGGTGACCTTGTCACCAGCAGGCAACTTCTTCGGTGCATTGTACCACAAGCTGTAAACACAGTCTAGTGCTCCTGAGGATGGGTGAAATTATCGCCCGAAACATGTTGAGTTGATTGAAATTACTAATAAATTGTTATTGTTACATCTAGTTGGTAGTTTATACTATTGATTACAAATGTTTTCCATGTAAGTATTATATTCCGCTGGCCAAAAACCGTGCACTGCACTATACCTACGCTAAAGTGTGTCCAGGTCTTGAAATGGCCATTCTCCTTCTGGCATGCATCTGGATGAGAATCTCATGTGTTTTTTCGCACCTCTGAAGTTTTCCTCCGGCACCCTTCTGTGGTGTTTACTGTATAGCTTGTGACGATGAGCCATTGCCAGTCCCATTCAACTGTGTTTGGTCAAAAAGTCGGATGGTGCCGACTTTGCCCATTGCTCCTACAACCTGCGCTACGTCTGTTGTCTGTTCATCCTTCTCTCGGTCCCTGTACCACATTTGGAACGCAACTCGCTTTACGCTTCGTTGAAAATTTCATATCTTTTGCCGAAGGGAATGTGTCCCTACGTCACATTTCTGCTGGGTCACGTCCTAAACTGAAACGTGAAGTTGACGGAGATTTGCAACGAAAGTTTTGTTGGTCAATGGGTACCTGACTTAAAGGTAAAGGTAAAGTTTTCCCGTTACAGACCTGGTGTGGCTCAGAGGGTGGGTAGAGGTATAGCTCTAATCTTCCATGACCGCGGCACTAGAAGGGGGTGAGTGGTCAGCAGCACGCCCCGGCCGCACTTAACCCCCGGGAAAGACCCTGTACCCATTTCACAGGATTGTGAGTGGGCCCCAGGGCCGGTCTGGAAGGGCGGAAGATCTCTTCCCCACTGGGATTCGATCCCGGACCGTCCAGCCCGTAGTTCAGTCGCTATACCGAATGAGCTACCCGGCCCACGGGTGCATGACTTACATTTTTTATTACAAGGGTGATCATGATATTTGTGACGCTTCAGCTTCCTGTAGGGAAGCTTGTTAGGCGTCGTGAAACTCGTACACGTGGGTGTATCAAGTGCGGATGACCTTTTGATTATTTGCGAGGTAAAGAAACGCAACAACCGGATACAATTTGTGCCAGTTTTCTTCCACAAATTCTCACTCACTTTGATCATTATGAGAGTGCAGGGAACTGTTCAAGTAAATGATGTCTTATTGATTGAATTATGTTATAATAGACGATGATTTACTTGTAAACATCTTGGATATGTCTCTTATTCAGGGAAACTGAAAGATTTCCCGTAAAAATGTGATGTTACAGTAAAAATGTGAGGTCCCCCCCCGCCTTATCGATAATTAAATTTTTGAAACAATTAAAAGTATATTGATTTTATTAAGTTTAGGTATATTAGTTTAAAAATTACAGGTCCGTGCATCACTAATTTATTCTCAAAATACAACCAACAAGATGCGATGTTTCTCAATTTATTTATTTCTGTAAGACGCTCTACATGTTTCAGACGGTTTTTCCTTCCATCATCAGGAGCTCAAAACTGCACATACAGCGTCAGGCATTTGTCAGACCATTACTGCTACTTGCTGCTAGTAGCTCCTGATGATGGACGGTAAACCCGTGTGAAACATGTAGAGCGCCTTACAGAAATAAATAAATTGAGAAACGTCTCATCTTTTTGGTTGTACTCTGAGAATATTTAGTTATATCAGTTTATGTGGAATTATACAGGTCTGTAGATATGGGGAAGTTCGTATCGACAGTGAATAGTTTTATGGGTGATATCAGGCTTCCGCGTAATATCCCAGAAGAGCGCAGATCTCATCTGAGTTCGTGGATCTCAGGTACTTCTTAACTTCTGAAGCATCTAATTTAAAATCAAACTTAAACTTTGTATATTGATTTTATTTCATTTACCCAGTTACGATGTACTGTACTGTGCTGTGCTGTGCTGTGCTGTGCTGTGCTGTGCTGTGCTGTACTGTACTGTGCTGTGCTGTGCTGTACTGTACTGTACTGTACTGTACTGTACTGTACCGTACTGTGCTGTGCTGTGCTGTGCTGTGCTGTACTGTACTGTACTGTACTGT
>Ga0123354_10000611_pt1 | contig 37287 bp, 20 predicted proteins | sample TergutLab28metaG_2_FD_97872 | JGI IMG/M metagenome (GOLD analysis project Ga0123354, IMG submission 97872) | Labiotermes labralis P4 segment gut microbial communities from Petit-Saut dam, French Guiana - Lab288 P4 | ecosystem: Host-associated > Arthropoda: Insects > Digestive system > Gut ... | reverse complement strand
TGTGGAATCAGTAATTGACTGAATTGTTAAATAAACTTACGCTGTTTGCCATACCCGCTATAGTGGCATACCAAAGATAACATCACATTTAAAAAGCGCATATATTTGTGTAACCACTTCATTTGTTTTGTATTTAAAACGGAAAATTTACAGCTTAACTGCCATTCCACGGTATCTTCTTCCTGCAATTGAGTGCCCTCCACCCCTTGTCTCTCCAAATTGCACGTTTATAAATTATTAGTACAATGCAGTGTGTTTACGATTTCATTGTTTACGTGTAATTACTTATTCTTTTCGCAGCGGCGCTGCCATATCCCCATTAATCCCATACAACATTAAATTCGTCCAGGGCGGATTAACGGAATGCGCCATCTTCAAGGAACATGCCCTCTTCGTGGCACGAGGTTTTAATGTGTCGTCCAAAATGACTTGTGGGCCGGGATAACGCAGTCGGTATAGCGACTCGCTACGGGCTGGACGGTCCGGGGATCGAATCCCGGTGAGGGTCGAGATATTCCGCACCCGTCCAAACCGGACCTGGAGCCTACCAAGCCTCCTATACAATGGGTACCGGGCCTTTGCCGGGGCGTGGCGTTGACCACCCAACCTATCTAGCGCCGAGGTTAAAGAAAGAGTAGAGCTATACCTCTACTCCCAATCCGGGCCTTCGCAGCCTGTTATAGGGTGAAGTTAATTAGTTTACTTACTCCAAAATTACGTAGATAATAAATCTTCCGGAAATACGGCAGTGTTCAAGTTTTTGGGAATGTCAGGAACAAATACGTGAAAATTACATTAATGAAAAATAAAGAGCAGATTGATTTCGGGAAATCGTTACTATTTCACTCTACAGCTGCACGACAGAATAGCTTCGTTTTTGTTGCTACTGTTGAAACATGTAAGGAGTAAAATATACAGAACCAACTCTGAGACAAAAAAATCGTTTGTGGTGTTTGAGAAACGGGCCTGTTTATAAAGGAGAGGAAGAAGCAGGCTGATTAAAAATTCGTAATCTGTATTTTTCACGAAGCATGTTGAGAATGATATCAAGGAGTACAAAACAAAGTTGGGTATCTAAAGGAACAGTGCAGGTTTATGAGATCACAATGCCTGCTGTGTGTCGCCACTATTATTAGTTTTGTGATTTTGACAAATTTCGTGAAATTTAATATGAATCCTATGCCTTTGGAATGTTGTCAAACACATTGTGTGTTTTTTTTTTGTATTTCTACTATCATTGATAACAATATAGAGGACCCTTTGCTTGGTTTTGATTATTGAAGCTTAAAATTTTTGTCCCTGTCTAGACTCTAAATCAATTAAATTTTATTTAAGTCTTAGAAAATATTAGACAAAATTTTTAATGTTTTCTTAAGTATTTATCCCTTTGTCTGTTAGTTAGACTTGCAGAACATTATATACGTTTCCTAAAGTTCGTAAATATTTGGTGCAAATGTCACCAGTCTAGGAAAAATCCAAACGCTAAGCCTCTCTTGTATATTTGTCCAGTGAACCTACGGCACAACATGTCGTATAGTGGTTAGGACTTTCCTTTGGTAAGCGGGTGGTTCCAGATTCGTCGCTCAGGCTAGACTTTGTGATTTCCTGTCTCTCCAGGCGGCGACCATATCTTCAACATCCATGGAAAAATTCACAGCCATGCTTACCTTTTTTTTTCCTTCTTCTTCTTCTTTCCCCTTTCTCAGCGGTCTCTGAAAAGTACCTGCCTGTTTTTATACCTTTATATTTAAATCCTCCTTAACCTTGACATCCCATCTTTTACATGGTCTTCCCCGTTTCCTTCTTTCTTCCATTGTAGGTGTTGCAGTGTGCTGCCATTTGACGTTTTAAAACCTGTGAAGTGAATGTAGTAATAACTAAATTATTGGGCACGGAGTTTTAAGAAAATTAATGAACCTTCTATATTCCTGTTACTTCCGTCCCTACCTTCAGAATTGTGTTCGTAGTCAAAATGTACAGAAGATGCATATAATAGTCTGACCTCATGATATGTTTTACCGATCCCCCTTTCCTTAACATGACACAGAAACAGTGGAAAAGGGTTGGAAATCAAAGTAGCGACAAAAATTGTTTGCCATATTTTGCGGGAGAATTATGGCATGTGAAGAAGGCCAGTGTATTTCCTAAAATAGCTTGTTAAGCAATAATTAACTTAGTTTCGGAAACCTGTTGGCCCTGTTTCTTTGTACCCATCTCTTTCCACGTCATTTCCCTCGTCACTGCTTCGTGAACATACGTATTAGCATGACGCACCTGCATTATCCAAACTGCATAGCAGACGGGTGTTCTGTGGTTTAAATTCGGAAACTCTAAACATCCTGGTTTTGTCTCCGCCTCTGGCAAAACGTAGTGCAGATTTTGCTTCCCGGCAGTTTCCTTCAAGTTCTCTCATACATTTTGAGCGATAACCTGCGTTATGTAGACAACATGCGGCACTATTTTTTGACTTTTTGCTAACCGTGCATCTCAGTATATTTATCTCAGTAATTAACCAACTTGATGCACAAACTTTTTGTTTTACAATAAGTTTATTTCATGCCTCTGCATGTTTCGTCACATGTGCTCATCATCAGGAGGTCAAAATTGCATTACACAGCATCTGGTATCATCACACCTATAGGTGGCCGTCTCGTGCACAGGTTTAGAGAGCACAGTCGTCTCTCAACCTGTGCACGAGACGGCCACCTATAGGTGTAATGATACCAGAGGCTGTGTAATACAATTTTGACCTCCTGATGATGAGCACGTGTCGAAACATGTAGAGGCATGAAATAAACTTATTGTAAAACAAAAATTTTGTGCATCAAGTTGGTTAATTGCTGAGATAAATGAGGCACCATATATCACGTTGTAATCTGCAGTACTCTGATATTGTGCAGCGTTGCGTAGGAGCTGTGTTGATGGTACCGTAGCTTCTAGAATTGAATGGCTTAATATACACTCTTTATAGTGGGGAGGTTTGCGTAAAGCTTATATTTTACTCCAGACATTATATAGTGTTCAATACAGGCCTGCTTCTGATGCACTATAATAAGAAACACTCGTCAAAAACAACAGAGATCTTTGCTGTCCTGGGTTGTTGCATAGCGCAAGTACCTGCCTTTGTTTCAGGGTGGGCCCATGTCTTCAAGGGCCAGTGCGTCTGAGAAGAAATGTCGCATTACAAAATAATTAAAAACCTTATTAAAAGATAAAATTGCCTTCGTGACGCCGTGAAGGCATTGTGGGTAGGTTGATGTATTGCTTCACCAGTTCGTAATTTCGGATCTAGATGGGGGTGAATGGTGTTGATCTAAACGCCCTGGCAGCTTAACCCCCTGGGGAACCCCCCCCCCTGTAGTCGTGGAGATTTCTTCGGTATGATAACGAGGAGGCTGGTGGCGGTGTCCAGTTCAGATACCAAAAACTCTTGCGTTGCTGATATTGTTGACGTCTAATTGAAATTCGGATTTATAAATGCTGGGAACACTTGTAACAGAAACGACGTGCTGAGTTTCATGAAAGTTGGCGAGATGCTTGTAAGGTTACTTGTGTGGGACAATCACAGGCATAAAATAACAGTAAGTGTTCTGTTTTTATGGGATAAGAGAATTAATCTGAATGTCGTTATAATTTTATTTAGACATAGAGAATTCTTTGTCAGAACATTTTTGTTTCCTTGGAACAGACCCTTTAGCTCCTCTGGTTCGCTCGTACGTTCAGGTATTGTCAGTATTTGTTTTAAGAAAGAGGCAAATATATAATGTAGGCCAAGTGTGCACATCGCCGTTACAATCGCGTGTGTATGCGCATATGTTTCAAGAGTTCGTTGTCATTTTAAGGCTGTCTTAGTTATTGCTTTTTTGCTCCACAATTCCGTTAAGCGGTGATCCGATGCCTCTGGGAATATCCGCCATGTCGCGGCAAGAACAGATGTCAACATTCCGCGGCCAAAATGGAGCTTAAGGATGGCATGCTCTATGTCTAACCCGTCTCTGTACGCTAGACCTATCATTCTACTTTCTGGTCGTGTAAAATGCACCCGCGTCACCGTGATTTGTACCCGTACTGTGTGCGTAATGGACGAAATGCGTGGGAGAACTTAAGAAAACGAATTTATCTGTGTCTGGACAGTAGGCCTACATGATCTCCTGGCTAGACTGGAGTGAACACGAATTCCGAAATTTCACTGTGTGTGTGTGTGTGTGTGTGTTTTGCGTTGTGTCGAATGATGAAGGATTTGAAAGGAAACGCTTGTTGCTGATTTGGAAGTAGTTCTGCCTTTTTAATATTCACCTAGAGTGACAGTAACACCGCAACACAAGGTTCTATATCTTATGCTTATTGGACCCTGCATCATTATGATAGTTGAAGAATAAAAAAACAACTAGATGTCACTTGTATTTACTTTACTGCTTAGATACTCAGCATGTTTCGGGCATTAATATGTCCATCCTCAGAAGTTTGCGACTATGTTGTTGAATTACCACATTGGCTGTATCTTTCTTGGATTGCTGTGTGCTGGAGTCAGGGTGCGGTTCGGCTAGGGTGGTGTCCGGGCTGCCGGCTGACGCACTAGTGCTTTAGCTCCTGTCTCAAATGACTCTTGATGACTTCTTGACCCACAACAAAGAGGATGCCAACGGTTTGGTCCCCGAATTTTAAAGTTTGGACGGAAACTGGAATTGCAGAAACTTGAAACCTGTAATCCACCTTTCAGATTTTACAGTCACAATAAACATTTACGGTTTCTGGAGGGAATAAACTAGCCCCTTATGAAAAGCATAGAGTTACAATTTGTAGATGTCGAAACTATCTAATAAATGGGTGTATGTGCAAGTTTTGAGGGTCTGCAAAGACTGAATTTATAGTATCGCTTTTTTAAATGTAACTCGTTTAGTTTATGTTACGTAACTTATTAAAACCTCGCAGATAATTTGTGTTCACGTTGTGCATTTTTTGTTTCTGCCCGTTGAATGAGCATGTAGAAAGCGACGAACGGCGTATAAGAGTTAATTAAAAATGCAGAAAAGCTTCCATAACATTTTAAATTTTGTTTTCATTCATGTTTCTGCCATTATTTCTTTCAAGGATATAAAGCTTATGCACACTTTGTGACGTAGTGCACAAATTGAGCCATAAAAGTACCCACACATTGTGTCGTAGTACCTAAACTGGGCCATGAACTTACACATTGTGACGTAATGCCTAAACTGGGCCATGAACTTACGCACACATAAGGACGTAGTGCCTTACCAGGGCCATGAACATACGCGCATGTTGTGACGTAGCGTCTAAACTGAGCCATAAACCTACGTACACGTGGTGACGTAGTACCTAAACTAAGCCGTGCTTTCTGACACATTGTGACGTAGTGAAAAAACTAAGACGTTTTGACATATTGTGACGTAGTGACTAAACTAAGCCATACTTACTCATTGTGACGTAGTGCCTAAATTGCGCCGTAAACTTAACGTAGACACTGCACGGTTTCTAAAAGATTCATTGTTTCGGGATTACACTAATTACATATCGGAACATGTCACCAAATCGGCGAAAATTGCTGACAAATCTGTGTTTCATATGCGTAGCAGTGATGTTCCCTGGTGCTATATTTTATGTTAGGTCATGAATTGATTGGCTTTGCAGCTACTTTGTTGTGACGATTGCTGTCCTTCGTCTTGACATTCCGAATTACACGTTTTAACGAGAAGTACTTTTATGTCGCATTCATTACAAAGCTACATTATCCAGACGTAGCCGCTTAGATCGTGGTACAACTTTCGACTTCTTCACATGATCTTAACAGGATTTTAATGTGTGTGGCGTGATAGGAAATGGAATTTCCAGGATTGATTTGCCGTAAAGTGACTGTAAATGCATAATGACCCATTCCGTGATAGTGAGACTGAACAGGGCATTTTTGAATGCAAATTGACTCAAAATAATGAAGGAAGGGGGAGTGGGGGTGGGGGGAAGGAACGGAGAATGAAATCAAGGAAGAAAGAGTGGCAGAACTCACGGCTCGTAGTGCGTCCTGTTTAGGTCTTGCAATAAATAAATAAAACCTGAAGGTTGCTTCGCGCAGTAAGATATTTGACTAGAATTTTGGAGGTGATGTGTTTGATTTTTGGCCGGAACACTGCCGTATTGACTGAAGTTTTCGTGATTTTACTTGTTCTTCCGAGGGAATTGCCTGGCAAGTGCGTCAACTTGGATAACTACCATTTTCTTCTACGTGTTTGCCAACTAACCCTCCATCCATTTGATGTTCTGTAATCTGAGATACTGTCAGCGATTTTGAGTAGATCATAAATTATAAAATAATAAATGAAAGTAGCATGTTCTATGTAAAAAACCGTACAGGGGTTTCCATGTGTCTGATACGTAGATACACACAGAGTGCGAGCTTAATTACGTGCTTGAATAAGTTCCGAACTATCGCCAAATATTTTAAAATTTTGTGCTTATGGAAAAATGTAAGGTAAAAGTAAAGTAATCCGTGTACAGGTCTTGACAGGCCCATTGGGTTCCAGGAGGTTGAGGCTCCCAGATTCCAAGACAGTCAGGACTTGAAGGTGGTAAGCTTTCAGCCCTACGCGCCCGTCGCCTGTACTCTCCAGAAAATATTCCTGGTACTCATTTCTGCTAGAGGCTGAGTTGACTCCAGGGTATAGAAAAATGTGCTAGTCACGAAACAGAAGATGATTCTTGCTTGAAATGTGATAGGTGCGCATGCACAATATTTCGTGGTGAATCACGAGTTGCAGGTACCCATCCCGAAAGCATTCGTTCAGGATTGTCGCTCAGTACACGCTACTCGAAATCCTTGATGTTTTCAGTCGGTCGCTCCCATCAGTAGCAGCTCAGCTGTCCCATCTATAGCTCGCAGTTATCGCACCACACCAGATACGCCCACAACCCGCGGAAGTCATCTCGTGGTCTGTAAGTTTTAAAAGAGCTCCATATTTATCGGCCATTATCTGAAGCTCATGTGTTAGTCAGATGGCATTAATCTCCTTTTGGTGATTTCGCAGGGCATTTAATTTGGAAAGGTTGGAGAAGTTGAGAAGGAATTGATAATTTTGGGCTTTAGGTGGATGTTTCATGAAGTTTCATGAAAGTCGGTTAGTTCCTTTCCAAGGAATGAGGAAACGAAATAAGAAGACACGACTTGAACAGAAGACAGGCTCTGGATTGTGTTAATTTCTTTATAGCTATTTACTTTCAAGGGCATATATTGCTACGGAATGACGTAACTGAGGGATACGTAGGTGGCCTTGTGCTGTCGTTATTGTTGGGTGAGGTTTTCTTCAAACTGCAAGTGCGCGAGTCCTTGCTTCACGTGTCTTGGCTTGGCTCCAGTGGGCTATTGTTTTGAAAGTCCAGTGCACATCTCACGTACCAGTGGAGACGAGCGCAGGTACTATTGATGTGTTACTAATGCAGTTGTTTGCTACACAGAAGTTTCGTTACGTTGGAGATGTTCAAACTGAAGCGTGCAAGACGAAATTTGTGTGTCATGAACCATATGGGAAGTCTTAATACTCTACGTTAATTCTTGGTCCAAACATAGATATAGGGAGCACCGAATGGGGGAGTTGACATAGATAATTTGTGAGCCAAAATTGAAATGGATGGAATAGTGGATTGAATAACAGGCTTTAGAATCTCACGGTGGTCGGTTCCGATTTGGATTTGAACACGACGCTTTGCGAATATGAAGTGGAAGTAACCACTAATCATGTTAGTTCGCCAGCACGTCAGCATTATGCTTTAGCAACTTTTAATCGTCATAATGAGGTTAGAGACCCTGCGTGTCAACAGCCTGCAGTAGCAGGAGCTGCATCGCGTCCGGTCTTTGTTGGTTGACAGTACAAGTTGGCAATGCACTTAGTGAAACCCAACATGACAGGTGGTACGGACGAGCGGCGGTATAGCTTCGGGTATTGTTTAATTCGGCATCTGATAGCGGTCAGTAAACTCGAAGTCTCGGCCAATTTCCACCTCTAATTAAAAGCACGTAGAATCCATTAGGTAGGATTGACCGTCTATGTAGCACGTATGGAAGAGAAGAGAGGTGAATACAAGGTTTTGGTGGGGAAACCTGATGGAAAGAGTTCACTTGGAAGACCTAGTCGTAGATGGGAGGATATATTAATATGGATCTGCAAGAAGGGGGACGGGGACGGACTGGATTGATCTGGTTCAGGATAGGGACAGGTGGCGGGGTTTTGTGAATACGGTAATGAATTTCGGGTTTTCTTAAAATGCGGGGAATTTTTTGACCAGCTGAGGACCTGTTAACTTCTCAAGAAGGACTCGCCGCCATGGAGTTCTGTGAAGTATTTTATATACGACATTTGTCATTTGCTCAAATTACATGTCGCTGAACGTAGAGAGATTGAATGTGAGCATGAAGCGTTGGCGGAGCGATACTGACAGTGGGCCACTGAAGTAATGGGGGGAAAAACCTGAATTCCACGTGGACAGCCACGGTTTCGAAGCCGGGTCTCCGCGGTGAGAGGCAAGGCTTAGATATTGTACACTGGAATTTCTTCCCGGCTTAACAATGCACGTCACTGCTGCATATGGTTACAGCTGCTGTGAAATATTGCGTTAGTGTGGTGTTGGTGTTGTCTGTTGTTATAATAAGAAAGGCGTTGCAGCTCTCAGGTTCCTCCAAGTAGAGTGAAGTGTATCCAGGCTACATGTAGAGTGACTTTGCAGTAAATAAATATCTGCATACTGTTGCATCTTGTTGGATTTTTATTAACATTGAATTACGATGCACGGAACCATGAGTTAAAAAAAACTGTAGATCGAAACCGTTTCACGGTCTTCTTGAAGGGACACTCGGAGTAAAAAGAAAACAAAAACCATTAGGTCTATTTCAGGTTCTTGTTCCACTGTTTCGGGGAGGGGGTGGGGGGAGTTATACGTATGAAAACTTTCGGTTCGAAACTGATTCATGAAAGCAAACGAGCAACAAAAGAATGACGCTGAGTCCGTGTCACCACGTAGACAAGCGGATTTCTGAAACAGCTCGATCGTCGCCGGGTTGCTCAGTGAAGCACGAAACTGCAGTAACGCTGTCTTTTTGTTACTGAATCAATGGGCTTTTCTGTTTCAGTAGATACACTAATCCCGTATCAGCAATAAAATATTGAGTAATATCACGCATTTGAAAGGTGAACTCATTGATTTCCGGCGACTGGTTTTCTGCATAGTTCTGAAACCGACATTTTTGTGCCCCCAGGTAAGGCCCGTGGCATCATCACATCCCCGTGTGGTTAGTCATTCCCATGAAACTGCGAACAGTACAGCTAATATGCGCAGTTGTGGGGGCAGTGACAAGTTACTTACCGCCCCCCCCCCCACAAGGACGAATATATTGTAGCTTGTTAACAAAGTGCTCACGTTAACTACATGGTCAGATTGCAGGCAGTGTTACGCTATTAATTAACCTGCCATAACACAACCTTACATTGTAGTGTGTAACTATGCATCGCTACGTACGTCGACCCTTGCTTTTAAGATTACCAATTTTCCCCCCAACATTATGTAAAAAGGTAAGGCAGTCCCATTACAGGCCTGGAGTGGCCCAGAGGGTTCCAGGAAGTTAAGGCTCACAGATTTCGTGACAACGGCACAGGATGATGGTAGGTTGTCAGCCTTACGCACCGGCCGCCTTTGCCCCCAGGAAATGCTCCTGGTACTCATTTCTGTTAGAGGCTGAGTCGACCCCGGGGCCATAGTGCTATCGGAAGGATTTTATGTCAAAAAAGAATCCAATGACACCAACTGGGATCGAGCCAGCGATCTTCCGATTTGTAACACAGCACCTTAATCACTGTGCTACTGCGGTCCCCCCACATTATGTACCTCCGCATTAACCAGTAAATCGGAATTCCACGGGCCTGATTTCAAATCAATATTTCTTTCCTTCTAACGTCTTTGTTTTCACGAAGCTCCTATCAGAAGGGAGAGTGGGTGAAGCCTGAAAACCGCCAAAGTGGTGCTTTTTCTCCCTATTCCGAAATAAAATTGTCTGTCATGTATTGCATACTCTTCTACTGCATCTTTCGTCTTTTCATGAACACAGTGACTCAAGACTCCGATCGTGAAATTCGACCACTCTCTTTTCCAGATGGCCAATCCCGGTGGCCGTACGATCTAAGGCGTAGGTCTGAAACCGCTTGATTACTGGGATCGCGGCTTCGAATCCCGCTGAGGGAAGGGGTATTCGTCTCGTGTGTTTGTTGTGTGTTGTGAAGGTAGCGGCCTCTGCGACGGGCTGATGTCTCGTTCCAGAGGAATCCTTCCAGCGCTCGCGTCTAATTTTATGTGATCTAGAAACCGAACATTGAGGCGACCGTGGCCCGAGTGCCACCAAAAATAGTTTCCAAATGCGACGAGTCTTCATATCAACGTTTTCTGTGTGGAAGGTACGGAGAGACCACTCTCTGCCAACGAAGTGTGTTCGCCTTGCATACAGGATATACGCGATATGTAATTACATGATGTGTTGGTAGAGGACATCCCGTTGAGTTTAAAGTACATTAATAAAAGAAAATTAAAATATGTACTCCTTCTGACACAACTATATGTTTAGTTTGTTGTTATTCCATTATTGGCTACTAGTTTCAGCCTCTCGAGACCATCATCAGGCCAGTATTTACAAAAAAACTTAAAATACTTGTACATATAGTACAAAAACGTCAATTTCTTTGGACCCCATTTACATTCATTAGTCGTCTTTACAATTAGATGTGCTATCTGTAGTAAACTGTGTTGAGATTTTATATTGTGAGTAATATGGATGTATTTCCAAAAATTTCTTATTTAATGTGTAATTATTTTGAAGTTACTTCTGCCACTGAAGTAGTGACCACGTGAGAGATTCAGCTGAAGATATTCGTAATAAATGCCCATCGAATACCAAGAGTAAGTGAGAAAAAAAATTTACAAAATCGAGACATAGAACCACTGACAAGTCTTAGCTGTATGCACTGTCCACTGAGACGCGTATACGAATATACCTTTCCTTCTGTGTGATTTGTTCCACTCTTCATACAGTACCGAGTGAACTGAAACAGCTGGGTGCATTTTCCACGTGAACGACGCTGCACAGGAGCAGGAAATTTTTTCCAATATTTCCACCATAAAGTGGACAACCTTTTACGCCAACGTGAATGTCCTTTAGGATGGGGGAGGGGATTTTTCATGGCGACCGAAGCTTCTGCAGGTTATTGTGAACTGGTTTTGTGCTGCGGGTTCAGATAAGCTTTGAAGTCCTCATGTACACGGACCTTCATAAGAGACCTGCAGTTCCTTCGTGCTTTGTGGGATAAAGCACGTTCTTGACCCAATTCTGGAAGACTCCCGTGTAAGATCAGAGTTAAAGTTCTCACGAGAGTGCCCAAGTGGCAGCACTGTGAACAGCAGGTGGTTACTTTTTGTGTAGATTCTGATGGATTTTCTCGGAATTTGCCACCATTACCGTGGAGTTAATATGAAATTATTTGTAATAACACGTTTTTCATTTTTGCGTACTACATTTTTACTCGGTTTCTGTGAGTAGTAATTCTTTGTCAAGTACCGCATTCGGATTGCCCTGAGTTCGATACTCCTTTTGAAGTCCGGCTACTTCGACTGACGTTTATCGTGGTTTTATACAGGAACCGTAGGATACTGCCATATACATTTTTGCAATATCTTATTTTTATATCGATATCTGTCTGCGCCCTGTTGCAAGGCATTCCGTTTATTTAAATTCTAATATTCATGATTTTTAGTGTAAATATTAGAATATTAATTTTTCTCAAACTTCTTGATTAGAACAAATTGTACAAGCGGTAAGGGGGCTTGTTGTTCACCTCAGGCACATTTCACATCGCTTGTAAATGAGCACACGCGCATACAAGTGTGTGTGTATGTATGTATGTGTGTGTATACACACACACACACAAACATAATTACCTTTTCTGTTTCTTTTCCGTACCACGCGTATGTGACATGACATCTTCTCGGTGCTCTTGCCAGTTTGTACTTTTGATAGCGGTAAGCAAGTGTTACGGTAGAACTTTGGAATGCCATTCGAATCCTTTTTCCTAGACTGTTGTTAAAAATACTTTGTTTTACGTTTTTTAATTTGAGTGTTATTCCTTCTTTAACATTTTGTGTACTGTATACTGTATTTCTGACAGGGAAAGTTACCATACGCCGGGCAAATAGCGGCTGTAATTGTGGTGGTGTAACACACTTATGACAGCTGTTTTGGTGACTGTCGCATGTGGTTTCTGTAATTAAGCTATTATTATTATTGTTATTGTCACTGAAGTGCGTGGCTTTGTGAAAATTAGTTTCGAAAAGCATGAAAATATAATACCTGATGATGGCCATGTAAGGCCGAATCATGTAAGACAGTTTGACATTAAATAGTTGTAAAAGCTGAGTTATGATAGGTGGTTCCTTCTTACGTATCGTGTTACAAGGACACTTGTAGATCAAAGTTTAGAACACGAAAAGCGAAGACTTAGCAACCTTCGCGTTCCATTTAATTACGGTAATTGTAGATTTAGACTCCATAGCAGTTGCTGACTTAAAACATTGTGTTGTCTCTGAGAAACTGACACAGTGTCTCCGTTGTATTACGGTCCAGAGTACACAAATACAAGGACACGCTCGGACTTGACTTTTTTTTCGGCAGGTATCCAGTTTGAATCTTGGTTGTTTTCTTTTGTCCATCTTGGTCGAACTAAAGGTTACAAGTAAAATCCCTGCGAAAGCCATGAAGGCGTATGAGGAGTTGGAGGCACGGAGCTACTTATTCTTAACCTCGGCACGAGATTGTGGTGTGCCATCTTCTCCAAGCCCTGACCGCCGCCAAGGAGAGAGCCACCGGTATCCATGACTTAGCAGGCCGGTTGAGCCACACAGCCGGTCTGGAAGCTTTCGAGAAATACAATTTTTACCTCTGTGGGGAATCGAACCACAATTTTTTGGATGTCCAGCCCGTAACTCAGGTAATGCACCAACTACGCTCTCCCGGCTCCGTCGTGAGTACGGATGTTGATTTCTCTTTAACCTGATCATTTAAATGGCGAAACGGGCCACGACCGTTTTCTTCACTGTTTATCACGTGTAGACTGCTTGTCATCTTATTTAAATTTAAATATCATTTTCGGCTGCATTATCTACGAAGAAACGAGAGGGTTTTCAGGTTTCTGATAATCCGGTACCTGTCTGTTCAGTTTAATTAATTCACTAATGGAGAACTTTTCCGGCGTCTTTCATGTTCTTCGTAGAATGTGTTTCACATTTCATTCAACAGCGACAGGCTAGATGAATGTAACTTATATATATAATCCCCCACCCCCCACCCCCGCCCCCTGGCTTGACAGCACTGCTGGGCTTTGACCTCCTCATTGCTGAGGTTTCAAGATCACACATAGACACACCACACTCGGTAGGACTCCTCTGGACGACTGATTGCCCCGTCGCAGAGACCTCTATCTCACGACACTCAAAGGAGACAGACATCCATGCTCCCGACGGGTTTCGAAACCGTAATCCCAGGAAGAGAGCGGCCGTATTCTTAAGCTGTATACCGCGCGGCCACCGGGATCGGCGGTATACCAATTAACAATTTGTTTTATGCATAGTAATTCATTCTTTTATAGTACGTTATTTACAAACTCTGCTTGGAGATGGGCAGTGGCTGCTGAAAGTGAACTTTGTGTCAGAAACGAATTACAATTAAAAATATAGCTACTCTTGTAACGGGGGCGGGGGGGGGAGGGGGCGCATATTACAACAGTCATCTTGGAACTTTTTTGTCGGGTCGAATAAAATTAATTACGTAAAAACAACCATGAAATGAAAGCACTGCCAGAAAAGCTTACCATAAACGGACCAACGTAAGGATACGACGATTCATTTTTGTACATTGCATCATTCTTAGGAGATAAAAACAGCTAACGTTGGTTGCTGCTGTTGTGAGAGACATCTTTAGGGGACAGACGTGTGTCTTCAGACAGGAAAGAGAAAAAGTAGCATGTGTTATGCCGAGGAGAATTTATGTGCTGCATCGGAGGAGTTTCAAGTCTGTCGTAGGGTTGCGGTGAAAACTTCCAGGCATGTTTCGCCTTCGTGTTGAAAATAAACGAAGGGGCTTATTTATGCTTAGATTTGTTACTGCGTGATAATATCCAAACAAACTTTGGTGTTGTTAGTTAGGTTGAAGAAATCCAACGAGACGCAACAGTATGCAGATATTTATTTACCGCTAAATTACTCTACATATTTCGGGAGCTTGCTCACCAGATAGTATGATCTGTACCAAAGGCTGCATCTACAGTTTTATATTCTCCTGATGATGGGCGCGACGGACGCCCGAAACATGTAGAGTAATTTAGCAGTAAATAAATATCTGCATACTGTTGCATCTCGTTGGATTTCTTCAACGTAGAATTACGATGCACGGAACCACGAATATAAAATTTGGGGTTGTTGTTTTCTGCTGTAGACCGGTGGGTTGTTTCAGGCAGTAAGGGCAGCCCAATGTTACGACTTTAGCTATGCCCTTCCCCTGTAGGAATACCTTATGGATACGCTGAACAAATTTCATGAAACTTGGGGGGAATATTATGCTGTTGGTAGGTCTTCCTCATGTATCTTGAAGGTTTCAGACGTGATGACAGGACGAAATTCTGAGATGGGGATGACACAACCGTTCCACGCGGTAGCCTGAAAATTTGTTGGTCTGCGACGGAATAAAGTGTTATTTTCCTTGTATGCAATATGGAGTTAATGTGGCGACCGCGCAAATTAATTATTATTTGATACTCGAAAATCAAACCCAACCATCTCCATTTGGAGTGACTTTTCAGTAGACCAGAAAATATCTCGCGCACTTAAGCTCATTTTATACATATGCCGATGCTAAACTTTTGTGAAAAGCAAAAGCATGTTGACATTTTGGACTCTGTATTTAGGTTATTTTTAACTAACTAATGGAAACTGCCGTGTTTGATTCCAAAAGATGGAAATTGCTTGTTTAGTAACCATCATATCTGTGGACTGTCCGGTTTGAACCAGTTCTTCTTATATGCAGATCGTTTTGTTTTGAACCAGACTTTTGGAGCTGATGTTTATTGTTCTTGTTCCCTTTTACTGGCGTGAAATATAACACCAAAATATTCGTACGTTTTAAGCAGCGACCAAAGAAGACTGTAGAAGGATGTGGTATATAACATAAAAAGGGAAAATACACAAATTCTTAAGTGTTACCATTAAATTTGAAAACACGTTACAGCACAGGACTCCAGCCATTGTTAAAAACCATTCTCTTTCGTGTTTTTAATTTTCATGGTGACGCAGACAACACACTTGCACTTGAATCGATACTGTTCCACCTATACAACACATGTATCCATTTTGGATCATTGTATGAATTCTGTGGTAAATGGACATTACGACTAACACGTAACGTATGTTTCAAGAGAATTATATGTGCCAGGATCTAATTACCTTTGTTCCCTGCTGCAAAATCGTAATGGATAACGCACTAAACTTGTTAACAGGCGATATGACCATGTGACGGTTTTGTTCCTCCGTGGCATGTTCGTAGGAAGATTGACAGGTTTGCTTCTGACATAAACGAAAGTTGTTGTAACAACTGATTTTGATCTCCTGGAAACTGCGATAATTTATTGATTTCTGTAATATTAAAGCATAGGCTTACGATCTTGTAGAGACTTCTGCACAGGTTCCAGTGCCATGCAGATTCAATTTCGACTAGCAGTTGAGATTGCTGTGTTTGATTTTATGGGTATCGTATGATGATGGCGAGTTATTACATTTTACTGTAGTAGATGATAGTAAGGAAACTGGAAAGAAAAGTGAAAGTACTGTTTAGTGTAACGGCATACTGTAGTTTATGCAGGCCCACATACCGTGGATTTGTGACTTGAGATCAGATCCAATTATAAGCACATTAATAAGCACACATATTCTTATACATTCTATAAGTAGGCTACCCGCTTCCTGTTCATTGTGTAACGGGAGCTGTTTCCCTAGGGGCTGAGCTGCCCGGGCATGAAGCTGGACACTTACCGCTAGGGCCGAAGTAAACACGAGCGGTAATACACTTCCATTCCACCATTTGCCACCATGGAGTGTGCAGGGACGTTGTGTCTGTGACCGAAATAAAGGGATCTTATCTGAATCGCACAACAGTTCAGGGTCTTTCGAATTCATTTGCAGAGATGTTCCACGAATGTTGGACAAAATATTGTATAGGCCTGCCTGCTTTGTAACATTCTGTGGAAAAATTCCACCTGAAATTCTACATAAATATTGAGACGCGTTGTTTACGTTAATAATGCAAGCGACTGTGGGTTGGGCGATAGACCAGTATGGCTATGGTCTATATGCTGATGCTAACACCACGGAATGAGGGTCTATAAAAATAGTTCTAAATACTCTTGCTATATGCTTGTGGCAGATCCAGGCGGGTGGAACACTGCCAGCGTGCATATCTAATATTGCCGGTGTGTAGAACCACTGATGTGACCGTAACAAGAAATCTGGTTTGCTGTAACCACCTTGAGACACTGCCGGTATGTAGAACCACTGACGTGACCGTAACAAGAAATCTGGTTTGTGGTAACCACCTTGAGACATATACATTTCTAATCCTTTACAAACGACTCGGCCTCCAGCATGCCATTTCATTTCGTTCTAGATTTCGCATAATCTATAATCACCATTTTACAAATGGGAAGGATTTTAAATGAAGAGCAAGGAATACTCTCCTCCATACGGCTAATTTCTTTGTACTTCAAGTGACAGTTTTTAGTGAGGTATTTCTTTTACAGTTTAACCCTCCCGTCTTCCTCCCCGAAGCTGTGATGTCATATGTCGCCACTTGATGGCGCCCTCATATTCAATATGTTCATAGCTCTTGTTCATACCTACAGGTTTGCTGTTCGTCCATTGCCTGAAAATGCAACTTCACGAGATAAAAATGCGCCTGTCCTGTAATGCCTAGTTTCATCCTCACAAATGTGAATAACTTTCGTTTTGATATTTTCTTTGTACTTGGCGACGTTTATTGCCAAAACGCCGCAAATGTTGGGCAGTAGTTGTGAGGAGCTATGGGAATTAACAAAGTCGGTGTTGGGTTTTTGTAGGTGAGATATTTCGTTTTTGGAATTTCAGTGCTCATTTTAAAATGAAAAATTAAGGTTTATATAACGAATGGGCGAAGATCTCTATAGATACTGAGGCATATATTATAGGTTGCTAAATTGTGGTTTTTGAAAATGGATTAACCTAGCTCGGGTAAAGTCAAATAATACGCTGCTAAATTTTATGTTCTGTTGGCCTTGAATCTCTATATTATTTTGTAAATAAAACCAACTTGGTGCACAGTTTATTCTTGGTATATGTATCTTCGCGTGTTTCGGGCGACCATGGGCCAATCATCAGGAGAAAACTTGAGTTTATGCGACACTGTGTACTTGTTATTCTGTATGGATGACTGTCTAGAGACGGAATAACAAGTACTAAGTGTCCCATAAACACAGTTGTTTCTCCTGATGACTGGCCCATGTTCGCCCGAAACATGTAGAGATTGATAAATATACCAAGAATAAATTGTGGACCAAGATGGTTTTATTTATAAAAAAAAATAATACGCCTTTCTAATGTCGGTAATGAATATTTGAGTTCCACAGTAACGGAGAAGTTGTTGAGCAGCTGTATGACTTTTAACCGATTAGGAAGGCCGTGTCGTGCCTCGAGCAGTCACGGCAGCTGCTTGCCGCGGAGGCGTGGCTGTAGCTGGAAGACATTCCATATGGAATTTGTGGCAGACATAGTGGCATTGGGGGTAGGTTGTCCGAGTACTTCGGCCTTTCCCGTAACTTACCATTCCATGAATGCTTCATTTTCATTTATCTGTCGTCCTTTTAGAGATCGCAATACCACGGAGATACAAGTTCATCCATCTACAAGAATATAAGAAAACATACTAGAGAAGCACTAAAGTCAATTTCAAGAAAGCGTGAGGTTTGTTGGTTTGGCTGAGTAAGAGTTTGAATCGCCTAATTTATTGTAGCCTGTGTGATGTCAGTATACGTGTTAAATAAATACGAGTGTTGGAAGAACACACTTGTAACCTGGATAAATGTTTTTCTTTAAGCTGCAGTTAAAGTGTTAGTACACACCTCGTCAGTGGTATGTATTTATGCAAACGTTCCGCTAGTGTAAACTGACAATGATTGATAGTTTCCCAAGTCACATGTTCTTGCCATTATTGTGATCTCAGTTTTTAGTATAAGAGCATTTTGGAAACAATTGTATTTAATTTGTATGTTTGCTGTCTTATCATGTCAGTTGTCACCTGTCTGCCATGACAGTCCGGTTCGTAATTTGTGGTCGTGAATCCGGAAAATGATATATGGTGATATAAACTAGACCCAGGCACTTCTGACATTTCTTTTCGTTTTGCATATTCTTTAAATACAACAAGTCACCAATAAAATTCAAGACAAGCGGCCCATCGACACAATCGAAGACTCTTGGACTTTGAAGGTGAAGGTCCTGCGATAATTCGAAACGTCGGTAATTCTTTACCAGTCGACACGGCGTGATATACCAAAAGACTTGAATCTTCAGAATCACCTCTGTGAAGACCTCAAATATAAAAGTTATGAAGAATTTTGTATGGTCGTTGTTCTGATTTTGTTGAGGGTGGTAAATATGAAAACGGGCATATAAGCTTGTAACTTCGACGTTTCATGTCTGTAGCTACAGTTTCCACAGATGAAATTTCCAGTGATTCAGTAATATACACTCTAGCCCTTAATTTCACCATTTTACCGAATATGCACGCTATTTTATGAGGCGTCCTAATGATGACGTCTTACTGGTGGTGTTGAGTGGTTGGTTTCTTTGCGTTTGCATGAAACCTCTGAAGCTCCAATTCATATAAATGATTTTAAAAATCACTTCCTGTCTCACAGGAAACAGGTCGTGTCTCTGTTCTTCTGAGCGCTGTTTATGACGTTCCGACGGAAGATACATTCTGCGTCACGTACTCAGAGGTCCTGAGGACCTCTTAATCCACTGATGCATTGGCACACACCAAAAGGGCGGATTCCTCAACCACACCTGTGTGAACATCTCAGTACGCCACTTTGTTACTCTTGCAAAGAGCTATCGGTTATTGCTGAGTCGGACGATAATTACTGAACTTTACAAGCAGGAAGCTGCACTCTAAACACATAAGTCTTGTGGTCAAAATGTACAGCCGTTTTGTTTTGAAGTAGGCGTTGGACCTGCATGTTGCAGGTAACAGTTGAAGGGAAAGGGAATAACGATACACAAGCCTTCGCGTCCAGTTCATTGCACACTATCTGTTGACTCGTTGCTTCTACATGTTTCGGCCAAGCCACAGGTTATGGCCATCTTCAGGGAGCTTAAAACTGCATAGACCGATACAGCATTTATAGACCTCTACAAACTTCATTAAGTGTATGGAGTTTGTAGCTCCCTGAAGATGACCATAACCTGTGACCTGGCCGAAGCGTGTAGGAGCAGTGAGTTATTAAATATTTTGCAATGAATTGGACCTGAAGCCTTGTGCGTATCAGATAGTTGCATGTAATATGTATAACATTAAATTTAGGAATGATGATTTTTGAACACAAAGTGGCCACGTTCTTTTTGATATTACCAGAGAAAAAAATTGTAAATCGACTGGTTGCGGGGGGTTTCTTTAACATTCGGGTTTGTCCCTGTTTGATAGTTGGACACAGCGATTTGAGGCTATCTGTTGTGGCAACAGAACGTATTGTATTTCTTACCGTGAGAGTGTCAGAGAGTACAAGCAACCAAAGAATCAATCAAGCAATCAATCACCAAGTCACATGACACTCTTATTTTCACGTGCTTTTCATTGCCTGAAACCGACAGCGTCCATCCATCATCGTCTGGGGCAGGGACGAGTATAACCGGGTCAAGAGCTCCCTTTGTTCGGTACGACATCTTGGGGGGGGGGGAGATCTGTATCATCCTCATTTCTCCATAATATGGCGCTCTCAGAGGCTTTCCTTAACTTTGCAAACACAAGGTGTTCACAAAATGTCTGCACTTAATGTTTGTGTAATTTTGGGGTGTTGTACATCGTTTTGAGCCGAACATCACTAAATGCATGAGCACCTGTTAGCTTCCAAGTATGCTTTCCGTTTGCTTGTATGTAAGCATGCACCTTCGGAGGAGGATGAGGATAAAGAAAACAGGAGAAGAGGATTTGGGGTTGAGGGGGTGTTTGGTGAGAAACACTGCATGTATTTCGAAAGGAAACAGAACAGGTTATTTCTCTGAGAGTTCCCAGACAGTACCCTCTCGTCCTTCTAGTATAGGCGGCCGGTGACAATGTAGGGCATTGGGAAATGGACTGCTGAATTACGGAACACGGGAAAGCAGATTAAAATTTGTGTTGAATTTTTAACGTCGTTTACTATATAAGTAAATATTTCTTAATGCGCGGATGTGGAACATACAGAGTTTTGAATGTGGTATTTGGAGGGTTGCATTATGAGCAGAATAAGTAACGAAGATTGCCGTGTGTCTGAATTACTCGTAAAGCTCACCCTAGAACAGGCCACGAAGCCCCAAACGGGGAGTAGATATCTAGCTCTACTCTTTCCTTAACATCGGCGCTAGATGAGGGTAGGTGGTCAACGACACGCCCCGGCCGCTTTACCCCTGGGAAAGACCCGGTACGCATTGCATAGGAGGCAGGGTGGGTCCCAGGGCCGGTCTGGACGGGTGCGGAAAATCTCGCCTCCACACCGGGACTCGATCCTCGGACCGTCCAGCCAATAGCGAGTCTCCTGAATTGTATGTACAGAAATTCATTGCGTTCCTCACAGAGAGCGTGGTCCATGTTCACTGCAAAAACCTGTCGTTTAATGCTGTTCGGCAGACATGGCGAAGGTCCAAGTACAACGCTGCGTAGCAACGCGCAGACTCTTTAGTGTTTCAGCAGCTGGTGCATGTAATTTCCACTGGGTTTCGTATGGTTTGTAGATGCTAGTAGGAAATGTGATTTTGACTGTGTATTTGCTTTTGTTACAGGTAAGTCACGACGCCATGTGCCACCAGTCAGCCCCAGACTTTTACTGTTACAGCACAGCTGTCTGTCATGTGACAGATAGCACGTAAGTATGTTCATTGATCAGACTGTGACAGGGGTATGAATGTATATTGGAGGAGTGGAGGCGTAGCTCCATTCATTCCAGCCACTTTAACCGCTGGGAAAGTGTCCCCGTATCCACTCAATACGCTGGGTGGGCACCGCAGCCCGTGTGGACGATTTGGAGAAGAGAAAAATAATTTGACCCATTCGAACGCTGCGTTATCCCGCTCGTGACCCAGTCTCGATATCGACTGCGCTATCCCGGCTCTGGTTTTCAACTGGTTGTAACGTTTCACGGGAATGTTTTGTTACTCTCGTGAGTGACGTAAGACTTGTACAGCGAGCTAAGATTTGCGGCAGGCCTAGGGACCGCTGGCCACAACAGATTCACTATTGGACCCATATACATTTTATGCTGTGGATACCAGAGGTTATTTGCCAGGACAAAAGCGACTGGTGCTTTCAATATATCCACATAGTGCCGCTGGTAAGAATGCTGTGTACTTTATCTCCATTTCCATACGCCGTTTTGTGGCACGGTGCATAGGCATAGAAACTGGTTTATTTACCCCTAACATTGAAATTGGTATCAAAAGTGTTAAATAATCATAATTAACCTCTACGAAATTAGAGCTTTGTGTGTATCAGACGTGTCAAGTAAGCAGTGCGGCGGCGGTGGCGGGGGCGGGGGCGGGGCGGGGGCGGGGCGGGGGCGGGGGAAGAGTGAGAGTGGGAGAGAGAGAGAGACCATTTCTGTCCTCAGCGCTGCTTGTCCGTAAATATGTGTTTAATTCTCTATAGGGTAAGCATGTTTCATTTACGCCCATTCTCGCTGTATTGTCAGCCAATCGCACCTGTCATTCAGGTAACAACATTTCTGTATGAAGCTACCAGTCCCCAAGTTCAAAGTAATGCGCACTTCACTCATTTATTATACCAACCACTGCACATATATAAAATTTATAAAATTTACAGATTAAAACATTAAAAACGCTCCGACATATTTCGGTCCTAGGACCGAAACATGTCGGAGCGTTTTTAATGTTTTAATGTGTAAGTTCTGGAATAGTGAAATTAATGTGACTTTTAATAGTGTAACTTTAGCAAGGACGATATAGCTCCCTGATGATGGTCCTAGGACCGAAACATTTCGGAGCATTTTTAATGTTCTAATGTGTAAATTTTTTATAAGTTTTATATATGTGCATTGGTTGGTATAATAATTGACTGACTTGACAACATGCACGGTATAACAACGAAAATAGAAAAAAATAATGCGCTCTTCTTCTTCCGTCTCTTGTTTATAAATACTGCTGAGTCCCGTAGCCCTTAAGAGAATTCTATGAAGACAGGTGCCATTTATAAATAATTGATTATGAGGAAATACTTAAATCGAGGAAGAACAGAAGCAAAGAGACTAAAATGAGGACGGTAGCAATAGAAAGTATTACTGAGAGAGAGAGCAGTTGAGTACCATGGTGAATAAAATGTGGAAAGCCTTCACGATTAATCTTTGTTGCAGTGGCGTACTTAAGGCTTCCACAGGCCCCGTACGGCACGGGGGCCTCAAACATACAGAATATTACAATTTGTCGTTGGTTCTTGAATAGTAGAATATGTTTCTTTTTCTGTACATTATTTTATTACCATTACAGGCAAATGTAATAATTGTAATAACAAGTGGTCTTTAATACAACATGTTTCGACTTGTATAGGTCATCTGTAGGTTTATTATGTAACGCTATTTTTTTGGTATTGTACGTATATGATAGCTACTGGTATTGTGGTGTGTATACCAGTTTGTGGTACCTGTCCATTGGGTGTTTTTATATGTTTGTGTTTTGTTTCTGGCTTTGTGTGTGTATTGTGTCAAGAACCGGGTTTTTGTTAACAGTGTGGTTATCACTAAGTGTTTGTTTTTTCGCTGATGTTGTATATGTGGAAGTTTTCCTAGTGTTCAAATGTTGCCCTTTGTTAAGTGCAATATGCCCACTGTATATTATGTTGTGCCATTTGTATGGGTTGTCTCCAATATGTTTTGTGCGCATTGTCGGTCTGGATTCCGTCCTACTGACAGAAGGCAGTATTTTGGGTCCCTGTTATAAGATTTGGGAGCTTCTTCGCTACTAATTCAAATAGGGAGCCCCGACTTTGGGTTCGCGGGTGGAGGCACCGATCAGTTATCTGTGTTACTGGTTCACTTCTTTTCTAAAGTCCACTAATCATTTCCTCGTGCTCCACCCAGTAGCGTAAACCCCGAGACGGCTCGAGATTGTTATCGACCCACGATCCATTGGTTTAGAAACATTGGCGTTTGCTTCGCGCCTGTCTGTGACAAGTGGCGAGTAATTTGTGTTTGGGTAATAGCGGAAGTAAGATGAGTCATACTAATATTCATGACCACTCTGTGTCTGGTGCGTGACGTCACAAGTGAAGGTAACGGCACCTCACCAGCGATGTATGTCAGACGATTTCCTGCCTGAAGTCTTGCGTCATCTGAAGACTGGTGCTGTTCAGGCCTATGGTGTTGTGATTTCTCTTTTTTGAGCGTTGTGTTAATCAGCTGCAGTTTTCTTGTCCCCTGAAGAATGAGTGGAAGTTGGGCCGAGGAGGCTGGTGGAGCGCAAATGTGTGTCACTTGCGTGCGATATACCCGGTTAGAACCTCGACCGGCTGTACAAGTTATTGTGACTGATTTTTCGTGATCATCCTCAGTCTGCTAGGGCGAACTGGGAGAGACATGCCTTCAAACAGGCGATAACCTATACACCCATAGCTAATAACCATTTCCTCCTCCATATGGGATTTGTGGTGGGAAATGTGTCAATGAGTCAGGGTTTTCGTCGAGTAATTCCGTTGTACCCCGTTACTATCATTCATCCGTGATCGACGCCATATAATCTCACCAACGTACAGCATCGTTAAATAACGTGTTTCAAAAAATTATCATTGCTCTGCACTTTCCCGTCTTAATAACCTCTGCTTATGATAGAACGCAGTCTGTTAATGAGTTGTTATTGGCAATAAACAGCTGTTCCCTAATATAAAGCCCATAATTTCATGCATTCTTGGTTACTGAAACATGCTTCTTGTTTGTTGCCTTGGTTGGCCCCGCTGATGACTACCGCTACTCTGATTTGTGTCGTGACGTGACGTGAGGTTGACACAACGGCCGAATGCAGAGAATACCGTTAAAACAGTCGACGTTTGTCTGGGTCCTGAACTGTGTGACACGAGATGTTATGGTGCAGGTTCCGGGGGGAATGGGTACATTGCGTGTGATTTTCGCGCTACACTTTATATATCTTCAGGCTGTTTTGTAAACAAAATGGTTGCTTCAGTATAGAATTATTCTATATCGGTTTTCAGACTGTGACTGATTGTATTGCTGAAATGATGGTCTTTGGTTTTTTTTTTTTTTTACACCGTGTAGGATATTACAGTTTGTTACAGCCTCTTCCAGAAACGTGCTCCCTCCACCTCATTCCATTGACAGTGTGGACTTTTTCGTTACCGTCGTCATAATCATAATCGTCATCATCATTACGTAGTCTGTCTCACAGCAGTTCCATGGCGTCTTCCACAGCTAGTTCTCCAGAGGGTGTGATGTAGTCCTTATGTTTCAGTTTCCATACTGCATCTTGACTGACCACTCTCCTCGCCTGCCAGTGGCCAAGTAGGTCACCCGGTCTCAGGTTAAGCGACTTTTCATGTAACTTGCATACAGAGTGATTGGAATTCATGCTATACCAATTCATTCATCCATCCTCTCATTCATTCATTCATTGTTTCGTTCATTCCGGTTCCATAGCCTGTTCCAAAGCGTGTTCTCTACAGTGTGCGATCTGGTGCTTCCTCTGTCAATTTCCAGTAACCTCTCCTTTTCTGAAAATCATCCCGTAGCTACTTACGTCGTCTTCCTCTTCTTCCCGTCACTTCCTTCCTTCTATCTTTCCTTCAATAACGCACTGTAGAAGGCAGTTCTTACGCAACATGTGACCAATCCAGTTAGTCTTCCTTCTTTTTATCGTTTCTAGAATATATCTTTCCTCCCAGGCTCCTTGCAGTACTTCATTTCCCTCACGATCGGTCCAACTGATCTTCTCCATCCTTCTCCAACACCACATTCCAAAACTCTTCACGTATTTCTGATCTACTTTCCGAAGCGTCCAAATTTCATCACCAAACAAAGTTATGCTCCAAACGTAGCACTTTACTGGTTTCTTCCTTAAATATCAGTCCAATTTGCTGGTGAAAAGAGCCATCTTCTTGCTAAATGCTACTGTTTCCATGGAAATCCTGGAGTTCATTTTACGTGTACTTCGTGCATCATTTGATATCATGCTATTCAGATACTTGAAATATTCCGCATGCTGCAGTTGTTTTTGATGCATCATCATCTTAACTGGGGATGTTTGATCATACCAGTTGCAGAATTTGTTTGCAGAAATCCATATATCCACTCCTTCATACAGCCACATTGCGTGTTGATAAATCAAACACAGGGGTAACTTTATCCTTCACCAGTTACAGAAAATGAGGGGGTTTTTACTGACTGGATGGGGCGACACGATAGGATGTTCGACAGATCAAATCCTTCACAGCTTCGTAATCATCATGCCTTACCTATGTAAGTGTCCTTGAACTCTTAGTTGATGTGGTGTGATTAAATAAATTCAGTAACTGGAACATCGTGGCCGAAATTATTGATTGACGATGATGCGGTTTCATGTTCATAAGTTATGCTGAGTCTAATAATATTGTGAGTGAATTTACAAGGACGTTGGAGGAAGCAGACGTGGCTTATTTGAAGCATATATATACTGCATAAAGAGGACTGAATGTAATCAGTCCAGTTAATAAGGTCACGAAAAACCTTAGTCAGGCGGACAGCCCATTTTCCCGTTAGATATTCGTGTTCGAATACTAAGCGGGAGCAGACGTACTGAACAGCTCGTCACGATGTAAGAGGGAATCGCTTGTTTTGTTGCGAATTATAAAATTAAACAGCATGCTGATAAGGTGAGTTTTGTAGCGTGCCGTGTGATCCTGGATCAGCTACAGATCCTGTGTACAGCGAATGAGATATGTGTCATGTACGTTAGGAATGAACTTGAGGCAAAACAAGTTCTGGAACCCTGGGATTTTCGCGAAGATTGAAGTACACTGTTGTTTCATTACATCCGGCTTGACTTGTTTCAAGTCTGTATGTCATTTTGTTGTTGTTATTATTGATGTTATTAATAAAAGTGTAGGTAAAAATGGTAAATTCGTCCTACAACTCGCATGAAGGCCCAGAAGGGGAATAGAGATATAACTGTACTGTTTCTTTAACCTTGGCGCTAGATTGGGGTGGGTGGTCAACGCCACGCCCCGGCCGTTATAAACCCCGGGAACGACTCGGTACTCATTATACAGGAGATTGAGTAGACTCCAGGGCAGATCTGGACGTGTGCGGAAAATCTTGCCCCTCGCCCCGAACCGTCCAGCCCTAGCGATTCGCTATACTGACTGAGCTATCCCTGCCCACGATGTTATTAATAAAGCGTTGAATTGTAACGAAAGGCAAAGGCCAATCTGTGTATGTGTGCAGGCACCGCATACGAATATGTATACGGTAGTGGAAGTAGGCGTGCTGCATCACGCATTCTTAAACTTCGATGCTGCGTGAATGGGGTTAATGAGTTCACGTTGCCGTCGCCTGTGTAGTGGGGAAACAGTCCCTGCTGGCTAGAAGGCTGGGTGTGCGTCAGGCTGAACACTGGCGAAGAGAGTTGTCTTCTAACTGTCGGAAATAGAACTCTGGTAACTCAGTCCATAGCCATTTACTTTACTAATTTATATTGGGACATTGCTATTGTTACTACTGTTATTACTACTACTACTACCACTACTGTAGTGGTGGTGGTACTAGTAGGAGTAGTAGTAGTACCAGTGCAAACCGCCAGAGATTGCAGGTAAATCATTTATTACTTCCGTCCCATTTTCCTTCTCTCCTTCCTTTATTTCTCCCATATTTCTCTGTTCGTCATGTCGTCACTGCTATCCTGCATTTTCCCTCCAATTCAGAAGACAGGTTTTTTTCCCGTGTTCCAGGAATGGCTGTGTACTGTACTGTTGGGGTTTCCCAAGCCTCACAGGAATGGACTATTATTCTAGGAAGTGTGTCATTATTATTTGTACGTATATTGTTGAGTAATTATCACCATTCCCACTACTGCTGCTGCCGCTGCTGCTGCTGCTGCTGCTGCTGCTACTACTACTACCACTACTACTACTACTACCACCACCACTACTACTGCCATCACCACCACGACCACCACCAGCGCAACCACCACTACTACTACTACTACTACTAGTGCTGCTACTTCTGCTACTACAACTACTACTACTACTACTTCATAACAAACTAAATGCTATACGCACCGTATGTCTTCAGTTCTCATGTTGGTAGCTAGGTTTTGGAATTGAATGTTCAATTAATTAATCCGCCCGTGTGAGTCCCTGCTATTTAGGTCGGGTCATGACCTTATATCTGCCTTAAATCAGTTACGTAATAGTGGGAAAGAATGCAGTTTCTTGGACGTGTTTATTAGGGGGCTGGCTGAGTATTCAGCCCAATGTCAGTTTGTGAGGTAGTGATCACTGTAGCGACGATGCCTTGTAGAATAAGGGAATGGAATTGCGGTAAGCAGGCCGCGACGTTTTCCGGTGAAGTACTATTCCACATTTTGTTAAAGCGCGAAGAAATGGTCGGTGACTTGAATTAAGACGACCCAGACCCATGCCAGTCCATATGGGATTTATGGTAGACAAAGTGACACTGGGATAGGTTTTTCCTCCGAGTAATTCAGTTTTTTTCCTGCCACCGGTGCTCCGTGTTCATCTACCACCGACACTATACAATCTTAGCAATTGACGGCGTCTTAAGTAACACACTTAGAGAAGAAGACAGGAGGTAAGAATCGAAACCTGTATATTGTCTGTTTACAACTGAAGAACGAAGATCTGAACCACTTTGTTCGCAATTGGATGAGACTAAATTAATCTTTAGTCGCCTAATGTCAACTATAGTAGTCGTACCGCACCGCTAACCTCTAAAGTTGCATTTTATATATTTATTCAACAAATATAGGTACTGAATATTTTAAACATTGTATATACTCTCCTTTTTTTCTCTTCAAAATGCAGTTTGTTTCATAATTCTAACGTATTTGGTTACTGTATTATTCACGTTTTATATACAGGGTGTGCTAAAATTAAAAAAAATAATTCCGGCGCCAAAAGGTTAAGTTGAATATGTATATTGTATTTAAATTTATCTTGCATATACAAGGATCGACTGGACAGATGGATTGCGTTTTGGGGTGGTGTTTTAGACTAGATTCTGATATTTTCTTACTATTACAAGAAGTTTCTTTATTAGGTGGGTCCCCCCCCTCCCCGGTCAGATACGTACGACAGATGGATGAACAGAAAAGCCGAAATATGGTTTCCACGAAATATGGCTTCTGATGGCAAGCTGTTAGAAGGAATTTGATACGCGTGCAGTGATGTGTGGTGTGAAAACAGGTACGTTATATAAATACAGACCTTGAAAAAATTACCTGCACGTGCAGCTCGAATGCCATTCGAATATAAATGTTCAGTCAACAACGCCTGCCCGATTAAATTCCGCAATCCGCCTGACAGGCGTGTCGAAGATTCTGCCGACCGAGAACGGCGAGGTACCGTATCAGGTACTACCGTGCCTCGCCACAGACTGGCTCAGCTGACGTCTGCAGTCTGCCAGAAGAGAAAACCGTCGTTACTCTTTATTCAGCGTCGCATAGCTCAGACACATGTCATGGATTATTTTACAAAGTACTCTAACATGCAACTGTGTTGATGGCATTTCGTAGTGAGTCTGAATGATGAAACTTGATGACTACGTAACGCATCGGTCACTTACGTTCTGTTTGTGCCTCAACACATCTTGACGTAATTTTAGTATGATGTAGCTGTACCTGAATTAAGCTTTTGAATTTCGAAATCATCCGAAGAATGCTTATAAATTCTGTTTTTTTTACAAGGAAACGCGTTGTTTCTTTTTTATGTTTTGCTAACCGTGCATCTCAGTATAATCCTAGTAATTAACCAACCTGATGCACAAAATCTTGTTTTATAATAAGTTTATTGAATGCCTCTACATGTTTCGAGCTCGAAACATGTAGAGGCATTTAATAAACTTATTATGAAACAAGATTTTGTGCATCAGGTTGGTTAATTACTTGGGCGTTGTTTCTGTTACAACGATCATTCTTCTATTTATGCTGTCATGGGACATGAGAACCAAGCGAAATACTGCAACTGTGCTATGGACATAATGCAGAGTTACTGAAATCTAAAGCAGACTGTAGCCTACACATAACCAGCCTATCACCGTGCGTGTATTAGAAGCATAGATCTGTACACGGTAAGACATTACTTTCTATTTAATTAAACGTTGCGGGTATAGGTTGTTAACTGTGTGATCAGTTGAGGACGGCATTGCACTGACCCTGCCGTTCGCTAATCAATTTTATTACATCTTGATGATAATGAACGAAGCAGGGTAGAATTTCGGTTTTATTTATTGGGGGGGGGGGATTGTGAAGTTAAATAATGTTGATGTTGAGTGTGTTTCTGTGTGAACTCCGGCTGTAGCTCGGCGTACTTCCAACCTGTCGTTTCGGCCTTTCCATTTGCTCTGCAGCGTCACCTGATGATAAATGTATCCAGAGGCGTGTTATCAATTTAAACGGACTGGCAGCTTCAAGATATGCAAATTTACAGGAAGGTTAGGAATCTGTGAGAGAAACGTTGATCGTATCAACGATACTGTAGTTGCTAACGTAAAGTACGTATAGTGTAATTTTATAGAGATGTCTGTTTATGAGTCTGCTGTTCTGAAGATGCTCCAGCGGAGAATGCAACAGGAGACCTGAAAGCCTTAGATGGCACAATGTATTTCTGGATCTGGCGTTCTTTTCCTACTTTGATGCCTTTAAAAGTAAACTGCACAAGCCCACTGACTGTGTAGCCTCATATATTCTGGCGAAAAAATAACTGCACGTGCTAGGAATTGTAGTTAGGCATAGTTATGGATTGCAGGGTCAAGGTCAGCGTTCACGAATGTAACAGAATACAAAGAGTGAATGCGTGATACGCAGGTACAAGCACACAAGTGATGGGCTTGTATACACAGTACATTCGTTCTTAGAAGAAAAACAGTAGGCCTTTGAGGTCACCTTGCTATCTGAGTCCACAATGGCAACTGTTGAACCATTCAACCGATTTTTACAAAACTCCCCATGAATGTTATAAGCTGTTGTAGGAAATCCCAACGAGAATATTATTATCCTACGGTTTACAGTAACATTGAAAATTCTCAAAATTTTGAGGTTGAATGGATACTAACACAGTTATCTTTTAGATGATGGAATGATGTATGACAGTAGACCGTATAGAAATATGGGATTTTTTTTGGCGATATTGCTACACCGTGTCAAGTAACGATGTGGTGGCCTCGCGAACTTATTCTTTATCTTTCAATTTGATGACAGTAACTAATGGAGCGAGGTGTATATAGTCTGGTAATGTGCCAGATCGTAATCATACCTGTGTACTCTGTGTGGCATACTGTTTATAAGTCAGCGATTGCAAATATGGCGCTGACGCGAGGCTTGGAGGTTGTATCCGGCAAATGTAACGTACAGCTTGGTGTTCAGGTAAAAAGTTTTTTTTTCGCAAAAATAAAATACAAACATCTGGCTGTTCTTATATCTTGCCCATCGTAGATTGGAAGTTAGTTCCGACGTTTCTGGACTCCCTGTCGGTCCCATATTCAAGGGTTCAAGCTTAACCTTTAAAAACGGGTCTGATATTTTATCCCGAAACTTAGGTACTGTACCAACCACCAGTCTTCGCTGCGTAACATCCAAAAAGAGCGCAGATGTTATTTGCACCGCGGCAGTCCTGGTATCGCGCAGAATAAAGCAACGTTAATTATTCTAATAGACATGTTGGCTGTCTTCATTGGGGAATTCTGAGTAGGCGAACTTCTGGTACAGTGAGTGCTTCAAACAGTTAGTGCACAGTTGAAATTCACTTGCTGTCACCATTGAACCATAAGGGAGGGGGGGAGTGAGTGAGTGAGAGAGTCCACAAGGACGAATGTGTCCAGCATAGAATACTTAATTTATCTGCTCAAAAAGCCCAAAGAGTCTTCGTTGCCTTTGTGACCTTGCTATTGAAATATCAGAGAATAAGAGATGAGCACTCCTGGCCTGCAAACTGCAATGTAAATTACGTGACGCTCGTTGGAAGTGGGTAGACATACTTTTTGTGACTGAAACCAGACAGGGGTCTATTTGCATTGATTACAGTGGTTTCTCCCCTCCTCTCAACTCATCACATCAGAGTTCACTTCTTGTGAAAAAAAAACCACCGTTGACGAAACTTTTCTGTGTTCCCTCTCTACTCTGCATGTGGAATGTGCGAAAGATGGCTGTTCTAGTTGAGGTAACGACTCTGGTCGAACTACTGAATAAGTATGACGGCAGTGTGTCCTCTTCGGAGAATAGTTAGTTGATTTAGCATTGGTGATGTTATCAGAATGTGTGATCTTAGGAATTTATTTTAATCAAAAATAATTTTCTGTTTATATGTCGGTTTGGAGAGTGATGATTGATAATATTTGAATTAAGAGGCCATTAGACTGCCAGAGTTCCGTAGCACTATTTGGGGCGTGTGCTATTAACGTGGAAGGACGTGAAAGGAAGCCATAATGGCCTGTATGTAAAGTCGAGGTACCAGTAATATGACGTTCATAGAGCCGTGCATCGTAATATATTTCTATAGTAAAACCAACCAGATGCACCGATGTCTCAAATTGATTTTATTTTGGCATAACTGTACATGTACAGTTATGCCAAAATAAAATAAACTTGAGACATCGGTTCATCTGGTTGGTTTTACTATAGAAGTACCAGTAATATTTTCTGGGGTTTGAGGGAAACTTCGAAAATATCAGTCAGGACAGTATAGTCCAGGGCCAGAGATGAATCCGACATCTGCCAAATGCGAACACTGTTCCTGACAACCGCCAATTTTTTGAGGTACGGTCTTGATGTTGTATATTACCACCTGACTTCGGATTGTTATTTGCCAACACGCTGTAACTTTACTGTAAGGTCAAAATCACTTTCCTGAGACCTTTTTTAGAACAATGTTTGTGGTGGCGAAAGGGTTTTTTACGTAGTTCTTAGGCTTTATGGATTTATCATTACAGGTCACTGTTCTCGGCGTCTTTGCTCCATTTTGTACTTGAGTAAGCTTAACTGGGTGTGAACAGCAAGACGTTTTAAAATAAATAAATAGTGTTTCGGTTTTCATTATGATAAATAAAACATTGTATGTGTGTGTGTGTGTGTGTGGGGGGGGGGGGTAGTGCTGCTTTTTCCCATTCAATATGTAGCTCTCATCACTATGCGTATTTTAAGACCAGCAACTGTACTTATAAAGATTTCTCTTTCGACTTTCTTAAGCACAGTCTGAAGCTCGCGCTGTGTTTGTGTGTATGCGAAGCCAGTTATTTTGTCGACGCCAGCATTTTTCTGTTGGTGCCATTTAGGAAGGATCATGCTTGAAACCTGTAAAATAAAAAATTGTTGTGGGTCATACGTAAAGGTACAGTTCGTATGTGACACTGAACACTGTTCTTCCATTCGAAAGACCAATCATTGAATGTTGTGTAGGGAAGTAATGGTTGCATATTTTTAGAATCATGCGGAACACATAAATATATTGTTTGGTAATAATTCGTGGCTTCTAGTTTTAAACCTGGTGATAAGTGTGTAAACCGCTAGACTTTTAAAGGTTAAAGGAACAGGCCGTTAACCTCTGTTTTGAAGGAAGACATCACGAAGTGAATCTTATGTTTATTGGACTATGCATCATCTTGATAGTTGAATAAAGAGAGACCAACTTGATGGCACTTGCTTTTTTATTTCATTATTCAATGCTCAACATGTTTCGGATGTTAATACATCCATCCTCAGGAGCTTGCGACTTGTTTGTTGAGTTATTTTATGGATTGTATTGCTCTGGTTCGATGTGTGTTGGTGTTACGGTGTGGTTTGGCTGGGGTGGTGTGGTATCCGTATGCAGGCTGAAGCAGTGCTTGATGTATTAACATCCGAAACATGTTGAGCATTAAATAATGAAATAAAAAAGCAAGTGGCATCAAGTTGGTCTCTCTTTATTCAAAATCACGAAGTGCTTGAGTACGTATTGTAATACTAATTTGTACGTCAGCACAACTGTTTTTAGTACAAAGGTAATATGTAGGCTACATGTTTCGACTAATAAATAGCCATCTTCAGGCCTGTAAAGAATAGGCCTGAAGGTTACTGTTTATTAGTCGAAACATGCAGCCTACATATTACCTTGTGTAATAAAAACAGTTGTGCTGACGTACAAATTAGTATTACTGTTAAATCTTTGCTCGACCCTTTGAGGAAGGAGAGGAATAGAGAGGTCCGGATACAAGTCAGAATTATGGCAGTTCTTTCCTTATAAAAGTAGTCTTATCCTACATGAATTTGTTTAGTGCTGATTCATATGGGATGCTTGTATCACTCCTTGGTGTTAAATGAATATAGATTATTTGGTGGAATAATAATTGGGATTGAAGAGGTAAAATGCTCGGAGGAAAACCTGCCTGAATTCCTCTTTACCCGCGAGAACTTCCACATAAACCAAACAGTGACAGAATCCGGACCGACGTTGTGAGAAACCGCCGTCTAACGTCCTGAGCTTATGGCGCCTTAGTACCTCTTGCTGTGACAAGAAAACAGCGTTGTTTAACGAACTGAAACGCGACTGCTGTTGTGTACACGAGGTCACTAGTACTGACTCTTCAATTATTGTGGGGTCCTCTTCAAACAGCTTAGTTTTGTAGCGTCGAATGTCAGAATGAATGTATGAACGTGCGTTGGGAAGGGTTGGGAACGAATCGGTCGTGTCCAGCTTATAGCAGTGGATCGCTCTTTTTCTGGAGAAGTTAAGGAGGTAAAAATTATTCGAAATCCTCGGTCAGGAAATCCGGCGTCTCCCGATTTGGAAGCTGGAGTGGTCCTACTACGCACTCGACCGTAACTTTCTGTTGTGCAGAGACCTGCAATACCGACGACATGTGATCTTTCTTCTTAAATAACTTATCTGTCATTCTGAGAAAAATCTTAACTCTCTTGAGAAATTCGGTGTGGTGATTTTCCGGCACAGTGAACTAATTTTGAAATTGATCAGGTAACACTTGAACTGCTGCAGCTCGGAAGATGAGTGGAGTTACGGCCAACGTTTTCTTGCCAGAACGAGCAGCACGGAACGATGAACTTGTAACTAAACGCGTCACTAAATGGATGACACAGACTGATTCACAAACAAGCAGGTGTCCTTCCCGTGTTATTCGTCAGAGCAGTGTGGTTCCTTCTCTGAACCCAGTGGCGCTGTGAACAGAACGCCATTTTTTGACAACTATCCTTTAATCCTTTACGTGGTTTCCACTCATCAAACGCTGATTGATGTTAGGGTGGAAGAGTATTTGTGCTGAAATATGTCGATAAATAAGCAACTCTATTCTGGAAGTCTGTTAGAGTTACTGATAATGGCAGGAAATGAAGGCGAAGTTGCCCTCGTACACACCATGTAGGTATACATGGGATTGGAGGTATAGCTCCGACTATTTTTGACCTTGACACTTGATGAAAGAGTGTGGTCATCTTCATTCCCTGGGAAGTAAATAAACAGCCAGGGACGTGCTCATGGTCATTTTAGTTTAGGTAGATACCTAATCAAAAGTTTGCCCTTTAGGATAAGATGAAGGGGATATGTAGCCCGCATTGCAAGCATGATGTATGCATACAGTATTTTCGTCGGTAAACCTCAAGGGAAGAGACCTTGCGAGAGAATTAGTAGTAGATGCAAATTTGCCCCGGTATTAAAATGGTTGTATGGATTGGATTTATCTGGCTAGGACAAGGATTGGTTGCAGGCTCTTGGGAATATGGTAATGAAACTTGGGGTTTCATAAAAGGTACGGGATTTTTTAGCAAGTTGAGCGACTGGTATCTTGTCAAATAGAACTCAGCTCCATGGAATTGATTAGTTTCCCTCGAGAGACAAGGAAATTAAGAAAAAAAAAACTTGAGGATAGGAAACTCCGCTTTAGTGTTCGTTATGCACCTTCGAACAGAAGGCCAGAGCGCTACCACTGATCTAGTGTATTATTTTTAAAATTCTGTCTCATTCAAGCGAGAAACACGTCTTTTGTTGACTACTGCGCCGCCCTGTGTTTTCCACCTATTGTGATAAATAGCGCCATTTGTTTGTCCTTGTAGCTAGATTTATAAGTCAGATGTCCTGTCGTTAGGTTCAAGTCAATCTACCGCAATTAGCCGCGATTCTTTATGTAATTTGATCAAAGGCATATCACATCCGTGGGAATTTGTCGCAGCTGCGCTTAGATTCGCACATTATATTCTTCACGTTCAGGATTTCGAAATAAATCAATTAACGTTACAAAGTTAACTGTCGTGCTTGGAACGCTGCCTGTTTAGAACGTAATCTGCTAGTTTCCCATCTCCTCCTCCGACTGGCTTGTTATGGTTTTAATCCTTTATATTTAATGTAGATAAGATTTTGACTATAATTGTTTGGCACAGCTGCACACGACTTGGCTCAATTTACAATGAAGCCACGTGTTATTTAACTGCTATTGTACGTGTGTGTTGTGTGAGGGAAATTTCAGGGTCGTGGCGGTGTAATTGGGGCCTTCGCTTTTGTGGGATGTGACGTGTCGGAGGTTCGTAGTTTGTAATGGACGCTTCGTGACAACCTGTAGGACCCATCTTCCAGGGTTATGCATCTCATGTTCAAAGGACCGAGAGATTGTCCGGAAACGTCGGTAACCAACTACCGAAGCTCGCCGCGTCACGTTTCATTAGAGGGAAGGACTGGCATTGTTTCTGTTGTGTGCTCTAAATAGCTTCTCCATAATACAGGGCTAACGTTTGTTATACCGATGACCCCCCCCCACCCACCACCCCCCTCGCCGAAACTTTCGTACCATTGTTTTGAAACATGCACAATTCCGGTTGTTACTGTCGTCCTTAATTTCGCTGCGATGATAGATTTTTATTTGTCCAGGCCGTCTTCTCTTCTCGTCTACTGCCACACTGTGTACTGAAATTCATATTTGTCATGTTACTGGAAGACATTTAAGTCACAAAACATAAGATTTTAGGAGAAGAAACCATTTTAGACTTAACTGTGGTTGTGTTCTTTATTTAGTCTTTCATTATGCCATTCAATCTAAGCACAATATAGTGACAAAACTCGGGTTTAACTGGATATCTTGAAACATTTAAATCCTAGTGCTAACTACACAAAGTATATAGTGCACCTCCTGCTCTAACGTTGCACTTCAGCGCACACTGTGTTTGTCACGTACTGGTTTCTTGTGATTCTAAGAAACAAGACAGGCAGTGTGCATGTAACGTAACATGGAGGCGCGTTTGTGCAAACATTGTTGCAGTGGAAAAGCAGTAATCATTACATATTCTGAGTGTGTGTTTCTACCCGCAGGCATGCGCCACATTGTCATATGTGGCTTGTCGGACTGCACATTTTTCCACTTTGTCTCAATAAACGGCACGATTTAAAAAAAAAAAAAGAATTGTATTGAACATAAAAGTGTCCTGAATTTCTGTACAACGCTTGTCTGAAATATTTTTCAATATAAGAAGAGTCGAACGAGATATGATCATAAATGGACATTGGTCTTCGTTTTAATGAAACTTGAACTTGCTCGACACGTTTTCCAGAAATACTCAGATATTCAATTTAAAGATAATCTGTCCATTGGGGGGGGGGGGGGGGGGTTTTTAAATGCGGGTGGGCGGGCGGAGGGGGGGGCGGGTTTGATGAAGTTAAAAGACCCTTTTGGAAAATTTGCCAACGCGCCAAAAAATGAAGCGCTTCTTGTCTTTTCC
>Ga0123354_10000610_pt1 | contig 37290 bp, 32 predicted proteins | sample TergutLab28metaG_2_FD_97872 | JGI IMG/M metagenome (GOLD analysis project Ga0123354, IMG submission 97872) | Labiotermes labralis P4 segment gut microbial communities from Petit-Saut dam, French Guiana - Lab288 P4 | ecosystem: Host-associated > Arthropoda: Insects > Digestive system > Gut ... | reverse complement strand
TGTTGAGGTGGGTGTTGTGGAGCCATTAGGGGGAGGTGGTGGGTGGGGGGGGTTTTCTTGTATCTTATGAAATTACAGGTTTTTGTCATGATGTATGTCAGCATTATGTGCTGATGTGCCCTTAAGCATCTGATTTTAGTCTTGCTCCTTGGTCACAAAAGACTTATAGTGTAATTGAATAAAATTAAGTGACATTGTTCAGATACAGTAAGTTCATCGCATACTGAAGTGCCTTACATTTTGTCGTATCATTTCTTATTGATTAGGGTCTAAAATATATTAGCTGACCTATGAATTTCTTCAATATTTATGGGGTATTGTGTTTCAAAACTATGATTTACTTTGTAAGGTGTGCTGATCTTCCCTGTTGTCCGAGTTGGCTTAGTCCTCATCCAGACCTGTTGAGTTCAATCTTGCATGTAATTCAGCTGTTGGGTCCACATGGGAAAGTAGACTTACGCACTTTATTCATACATTTGTGTGATTTAGTGTTACTGTCCCACTCATTATTTCTGTTATTTGTTGTTTTCCCAGCGGATGGAAGAGTTTTGACTGTGGTGAGCCACAGGAATGAAGGGACAACACCAGTGGATGGTTTTCAGGAACCTGGAAGTTTTGTGCAGGATGTAATGTATGATGCAGATATGGACCAAATAGAGGCACTCATCAACAGATCTACATCATGCCAGCAGAGACTGCGCTATGAATGCAAGCAGTCACGTCTTTTCAACTCTCCATGTATGTCGTATGTTTTATATTGAAATGTCTGTTAAATTTGTCACAGTTTTAAGGATTGACTGAAATCTGTTGCACCTGTAATCAGAATATTGACCAAAATTGAAGATACTGCTGAATGTAAGACATGTTTGAAAGTAAAGTTTAGAAAAGGAGTAAATAAACTTCATATGTTTAACGCTGTGAAACATGAAATTTATTGAAGTTGTATTTTAAAATTCAGCTATGGACTGACAGAAAACACTGCCTGTCTATTAAGAAAGATTAATCAGTTAATGCTGTGTACAAAAGTAATTGGCATTTATTGTGGTAACTGCACAGGACACAAATATACACTCTGGGTAAAAGGGAGGAGTTCTGAGGAAGCAAGCAGTACATGCAGTTACCATTGTGCTTTAAAGGTTTAAGAACAAATTGCAGTCCAACATATTTTCACCGGTAATAAATTAGTGTGTCTTTGTGGTTTTAGGTTGGTTTTGAATAAGTCTTCTATCAGTGATGTGACTGATATTTTGGATGTTGTCCATCTGAGGCTAAAAACCCATGATTCAGAGATTGAATATGTGTCCATTTTAGAGTGGGAAGTAGAGAGGATACCCTACTCCCTTTAGAAAGGGCTAGTCCTTTTTACTGGTCCAGAGTCCATCTGAAGACAGGGTTAGATACAGTATCCACAACATTGTGGGTTGTTGTAGCCTGAGGGGTGGACAAGGTCTGAAATTTTTCAGTTGCATCTGTTGCAGTACATCATCAGAATCCTTTACAGTTGAACAGTTCTGTCGCATTGAAGTTGTGTAGTGTTCAGGACTTGATGTTTGAACTTCTCTGTTACTATTTGTGAAGTGAGTAATTAATTATAACTTATCTCAGAGTTGGTCTGATTGTGTCATCTCATGTTACGTTTTTCAGCTTGTTCTCAAAACTTGTTTACCAGATATGGTAAGACAAGGTTCGATTTAGCCTTGTCCTCTCCAAAGGATGTTTTGCATTATGTATGTGCCGTGGACAAAGTATCAAAAGTCTTGCCATCACTAGGGCAGTTGGTGGCTGACCTGTCATCCTGAAGGCCCAGGTACAATCCCAGGCCAGTCAGGGTGAGATTGGTGGTGGAGAAAATGACATTGGGAGAGGTATGGCTCTGAGTACGTCTGTTTTCCCTTGTGTGTATTATTTTACCAAAGCTCCATTCTCGGCAGTTGACGCAAAGGATCTGTATATAAATTAAAAACAATTGGGTTCTGTAACTTTTATGATTTCCATTGTACATGTGTATTTGGTGTACTTTCCAGCTAATGAGGGAAGTTTCCATCCCAATTCCTGGTGGGTTTCTCGGTATAATCAGCGCATGGATTACTGGGGTGGTTCTCTGCCAGGCTCTCGGAAATGTGAGTGCGGGATCATGGGGAAGTGTGTGGATACGACGAAGTGGTGTAATTGTGACTCAGGTAAGGAACTGTATCAAGTTCTCACCCAGGTTTGACACACATTCTCTGGTCTTTTCAAATTGTACAATGGATTGTGTGTATGTGCATTTGTGCATGCAGGTGCAAATGCGCACTTGGGGTAGTGAAGATGGTATAGTGGCTGGATGATTTCTGACGGGCAAGAGATTTTTCTGTTCCCCACAACAACCAGACTGGCTCTTGGGCCCACCCATCCTTCTCTTGAGTGGGAATCATGGGTTCTTTCATGGGGGTTAAGCAGTTGGTGCATGAGTCTGGCCACTCACTTCTATCAAGTGCTCAGATTAAGTGCAGTTACACCTCTGCATGTCGTGTATGCCTCCACTGTGTGCACAGAGATGACCTTAGACATCCTTTTCCTTTCTTGAAATATAACCCCATATCCAGTCATGAAGATTTTCCATATTCTCTAATAATTTAACATGTTTTTCCATTTTAAATTAATTTCTATATGGTTTGTTTACAATATTATCCGTATCTCAGACAGTAGAGCATCGGACTATAAGATGTTTGGTGGATGATGAATTATAAAGGACTTGGAAGGAAGTGGTCATGGCATAACTTAAGTACTTCTCAGCACTTAATTGGAGGTAGTGAGTAAAATGACGCAAGTCCTCAGTTTGGATAGGGAGTATCATGGTTGAGATTCAAATTTGGCACCTCTTAGTGCAAATCAGGTGTTACTACTTGGTCCAGCTGTCTCAGTTTGAGATGTCATTAACAGTGTTTTACAGTGTTTCATTATTGTTGTCATTCATGAGTGTGTTACTGCTTCATCATCATCATCATCTACATTATTTTCACTTTCACTGTCCAAATGTAATAAACTTTGTTGTTAGACTCTATGATCCTAACTATTACCAGGTTTCGCTCCAGTGACGCTGATGGCCACTTGCTGTTGCTAGTGGACGTCATTTTCAGTGTGGGAACTAAGTGCATGGTGCAGTGTTTCTGGTAGTTTTGTGTTCTGTATATGAAAGCAAGTAGTTATAATGCAGTGAATAAACAGTATCAGAACAGGCCTCTAATGATGCAGTGGTCATTGTGGGGCAGTTATAAATTGTGTTGGCAACACAAACATAACTTCTAAACATACACAGTGGGTGTCCAATGAGTTAGGATCTTTGTTGTTTTGTCATATAGCTCATCTTTTTTGCATCACAAATGTCAGTTTCATAAAACAACCATACGAAGGTAGTGTCATCTGCTAGGTACTTTACTCTAGTAAACTAGGTATAGTTCTTTTCACTAGGTGGCTCCTCAGTGACCTTATCCTGTTTCTGATACATTCCCTCCATTTTCACATTTATTTCAGTGTTGCACTCTACAAATTATTTAGTCACTTCTGTGTGGCAAAATCTGTAGGATGTAGTTATGTATTGGCAGCATATAATGGTTTTACAGTTTTTTAAGTTCGTTTGTTCATTCATTCATAATCTGTGAAAATGGGTTAAGGATGTGACTTGAGTCGAAACAGAAGAGAGAAATTGAGGTTATGTTGAAAAATACTGCAATGAAAGCATTGGAATTGCAGTTGCTTGTAACATTGCACCTTCAAATGTTTGTAGAATGAAAAGTAATTTAATTAAGTGAACTGTTAACTCCCATAGATTGCCTCAACTGCTAGGTCTTCAGGAATGTGACGTTTTGCTAGGACAGGATGCTGAAGAGTGTGTTTTGCTGAATAATACAGGAATGACGAAAGATCTAATGGTGATGTTGGGCAATACCAGAACCCAGATTAGGGTGCAGAACGGTAGATAGATATCTCTTGAGTTTTGTTTTAAGGCTTGTTGGTCCCATAGAAACCAAAGCTGACATGAGCAGTGCAAAAAAAGTGCATGGCATGTACAAACCATGGACCAAAGATGACTGGGCCAATGTCTGATGCTTCCGTAGAAAGTACTGTTCAGAAAAACAAATACATAGCAAGAAGTTCAATTTAAATGAAGAAAATCCTTGAGATAGATTTTTGAAAACATACACTTTGCAAGTTTGTTTCTCTGGTGAAGTGTCTGTGCAAAGAATGGATGAGACACATCAATTTGTAGCACACAGATCTGGAGGGGAATTTCTCACTGATTGCAAAGCACTCCACATTTCTGAAAATCAAGCATGTTATAACAGCGTATGGTTTATATAAATCTTATTGTCAGTTAGAACATGGTGAACCATTTTTCATGTTTTTGGCTCTGTTCAGAGATACTACCTCCTGACTTAGCAATGTATGACAGCCTCAACCAACAGAAGGAGCATACACATCACGAGAGAATATGTGGCCCCAGATTCACTGTATATGCTGAACTGCTTAAAAAATCACAGTCCACATTGTACTTGCATTGCGGCATTTGCACATGAATACAACCAGCAGACCACAGGATACACCTCCAGTTACCTTGGTGTCTGATGAGTGAGAGCATGATTCCTTTTGTTTTCATTTTGCATCTCCTTAGTGATTATGTAACAACCATTCAGCAGCATTTCTGCTGAGTGGCCACTATGACACAGATAAAAGACATACTACCATGTGTTGGCCACAGAGCCAAATATCTCAGTGTCCTGTATGTGTTTTCATCTGCATTTACCAGTTTGTCTTGATTGTCTGTAGCAACAGTAAAAACAGCTGAACAGATCATTGTCAGTAAATAAAATATTTTTTGTCTGTTAACCAGGTTTTGACAGTTGGTTGGAGGATGGAGGAGATTTGACACATAAGGAACATTTGCCTGTTAAACAACTGCGGTTCGGTGACACAGGGAGCCCGCTTGATGAGAAGGAGGGGCGATACACCTTGGGTCCTCTTATGTGTGAAGGAGATGGTATGTTGTGTTATATTGTGAATTACTGATATGGGAAGTGCAGTATTACAATTTAACTCAATGTTTATTGCATTACATAGGGCCTAAAACTGTGCAGGAAGTGCTGTACTCGTAGCTGTCCAATATCATGTGTTCCCCATTGTTAATGAAATGTGGGGTGATAAAAACAAAAACTGCAGAATGTTAAATTATAACATACATAAAATAATGAAAAGTTTGTGTCACATTTTTTATGGGCAGCACCAAATGCACTTGTTGCTCTGCCCAAGTATGGTATCTTTAATTTGGTTTGTCAGTGCACGTACGATAACACCATGTGAAATACTGTATTGCAGACACTCATTCCAGTACGTTGAAGTATACACAGTAAGTGGCAGGGCTCTGAGTAGATAGATACGTCCTAGAACAGCATTGAAAATGTTCTGAGTGACCAGATGAGATGAATATTGTGACCACACGAGACCTTGTCACAAGTGTAGCGTAGATGTAATGTGATAATATGAGCTCTTAGGTTGTGTCTCAAGATATGTGTATTGAAATGTATGCAGGTTGCTTATGTTGGGTGTTTTGTGAACAAAGTGGCATGATCTTTGTTCAGGTTGCACCCATATTTTTGGGCTGAAACATAAATGAAAAGTGTCTATTGACCTTTTGGATTCAGGTCTTATTTTACATCCTCCTCCAAGATAACTAATTGTGTACCCATAGTGTGTTTGTTATGACTTGTTTCATTCATATTGAAAAATTTTATGATACTGGTTTGTTGTTGTTGTTGTTGATGTTGTCGTCGTCATTGCCATTGCCGCCACTGCCACCACCACCCACCGTCATTGTCATCGTCAGTTTGGTTTTGTTATTGTTGCTGTTGTTGGTTTGGTTTTGTTTTTGTTGCTGCTGTTGCTGCTTCTGTTATGGTTATGCACTTAAAGTTCTTTTTGCCATAATCGGTAGGTGAGTAAGTCATGCAGTATAATTTCTTTTTTAATTTTAAAGTAATGCATCCTGTTGTGTTGAATTATAAAATAAAGGCTAAACAGTAACTATCAAACAAATTCATAAAACATTTATATGACTGTTTTGTAAAGTTGTGTTCAATAGTTATGATTTATTCTTTATTATATATAATATATATATTTTTTTTTTTTAAGGCTTTCCATCTTCCTTCATTTCTCTCTGGCTGAAGGAAAGTGTGACTGCACAATGCCATGATAAACAGATGTGGTTACACACTTCGATTTGCACTAATTAAAATGAGATATTACACATTGTACCTTCATGAATTTTTCTGTTTTTACAGACTTGTTCAACAATGTTGTAACATTCCGTATTGCTGATGCTTCTATAAATCTTCCTACATTTGACATGGGGCACAGTGGAGATATCTACTTTGAGTTCAGAACTACTATTGAGAATGCTGTCATCATCCATAGCAAGGGACCAACTGATTATATAAAAGTCTCCATTATTGGTAAGTCTAAAATAAATAATCTGTAAGTATTGTAACCTGTATGAAGAGCAACATTCTGTTGGCAAAATTATTTGCACGGGTCCAGTAATAACTTGAATGTGATACTGGAATGGTGTATGATCTTGTTTTTGTCGTATGACCAGTACACAGACTTCTGGCTTAGAGTCCTGTTAGAACATAAGGGTTTGGCAGATGTACTAGAGCTGCCATTTTAATTTTGCTTGTGGTCATTTACTTTTATTGTCTCTTTAGTATAAAATGAAATTACATTAGTTGTGTTACAGTGGAAATTCTGAAATTCTTGTCTCCCAAAACTGAGAATTGCACAGTGCTTACTGTAAAGTTGGAATACCTTCTTCATCAGATGTTTCAGACACTTCAAATAATTTAATTGTTTTGAAATTGAGAACAAAATCTGGTAATTCACCACCCAGACATCAGTGTATAATGTTCTGGAATCACGTTTTCATGCAGCACCAGCACTATTACCCACTATTTTTGGAACAGAAAAGGATGCCTGTAATCTCAATACCACACTCAAAGCTTTTTCTGTGACATTCCAAACTGTGACTGCATTTGAGTAGATACCAGAATACAGTGAATGTGTCAGTTGTGGATATGACCATTGTTACAGGGTCACAGATTTGGCACGGTATATGTATTATAGGCATTACATCAGCTGTTTATAGACCGGGGAACCCTGTGGTTCAGTTAGGTTGGAGGTTTTTTTAAAGCTCATTGGGTTGGTTGGTATATGCATGAAACTTGTTGGGATGATTAAAATTTTGAATGAAATGTATAGCAAAGTCCAGACAGGCAAACATTTGCCTATCCTTTTCCTATTCATAATTGTTTCCAACCAGGAGATACTTTGTCACCATTACTGAACTTGACTTAAATGGGTATGTGAAATGGTGCCCATATTTTATATGTTTTTCATTCACTTTGGATATAATTTATTAGAGGACATGTTCACCAATGGCTTTTGAGTGACTGTGGATTTCATGACAATCATCACAATGGAAGCCCTACCTTCTGTGGGGACATTTGTGAATTTCTGTCCATACTTTCCATGTTTACTGTTTGAGTTGTGTGAAATTTAGTGTAAGAGGTCTGCACTTAATAATGTTCAGCGGTTGTGAGTTTCATGAACTTATTGCAGGAAAGGCTGTCCCCCCCCCCCAATGGACCTAAATGAAATTACTTCTGTGCATTTATCATGAGACCATATGACATTTTGAAAGTAATAAACAGCTTTATGAAGTTGTGTAGTGATATATACCATGTGAAGTGTTGTTTCAGTCTAGGCTGGGAAGGAGGATGTTCTAACATTTTAGTAAATGCTTGTTGATAGGTGGTGATCAGTTGCAGTTTCAATATCAAGCTGGCAGTGGCCCACTTGGGGTGAGTGTGGATACTTCATACAGATTAGCTGACAACAATTGGCATTCTGTGTCTGTGGAAAGAAACAGGTGGGTGTCCAACATTACAAAGGTAGCTGCCATACGGTTCTGTTGTGTTTGTTTTGTTTAATTGGTGTATTGGCTATAAAATGTGGCCTTCATTTTTTGTACAAACCTTATTTTGAAACAGTTTCATATGATCAATGGTTAGTGCTATATATTCAAGATGCTTGCTTTAAAAGATGCTTGTAGGTTGTCTTTCAGTAGTTGAGCTACTCATGGCTCTGAGTTGAGTATGTGGTTTTCTGTGATATGCCATTTAGTGTGGTGCATATCCACCAAACTATGCACTATGTCATCCCATTACATGAACATTCATGTAATGTGTCAGTTTTTGTCCTGTTTTAACCAGAATGGAGTTGTGTCAGTCAGTTTTAGTAACTCTCTCCATTGTAAACATTCATGAATATCTGCTGGTTCTCAACAAGATGGATGGTCTTAAGGTGTGTCATCTCTATTGTGTCAGTATCATATGCAACAGTATGGAAACAGTCAGTACACAGCTCTTTATTATTATATAAATATTCATAGCTACAACCATCAGCAGGCTGTATATTTCAGAAATGTGGAAAAAAAAAAAATTACCTAGCTGTAGCTATATTTTTTGTTAAAATAAATATTAGCATTACAGCTGTATAATACAGATGGACTGACATGTACATACATGATGAAGCTAGTGTGTGCATTTTTGCAATGTTGTATTGCAAATGTGTAAAGAACTGTTCTGTAGGTCAGCTTTTCTAGTTCAGACAGAAGTGATTACAGTCATGCTGAACATCACTGTTACTTTAATGTTGTTGGGACCTTAAAAACTCTCTCTTTGAAAATAAGGATACATTTCTTACTTATGTATTATACTTCTGTTACCTCTTTCCTTTTTAATATCATATTAGCTGTTTTACAGTCTGTATGAGGCAGACTTGATGCGTATGGTAGGGCTACTGAAAACCATAATGAAGAATTGGTGTCATCACCACAGATACTTGTATGAAAAATAATTCTTGGATAATTGGATAATGTGTCTGTTCATGTCATGGATCTAAAGTTATTCAGCCGTAGCTTGAAGCTTATAGTGTAGTGTTTGGGTTTGTATACTAGTAGTTGGAAATTATGATCAGTGACTGGTGAAGTTACATGTGTAATGTCAGAAGCTGGGTGCTACAAAGACTTCTGAGTTAGAAGACTGTGTGTGTAATATGACTTTTTTTAACAAAGAAGGCAAGGTAAGGTCATGCAAAAAGTACTTGTGTATCAACAGAGTATGCATAGCCATGGGTATGTATTATAGCAAGCGAAATTTTGTGGAGACTTTAACCGTTTGGCACTAAAAGATGACTTTGGTTGATACACAGTGTGATGCTGAGTAAATGTACAGTACATAAAGTCATCATTCAAGAACATGCAATGTAATAGGTAGCCGTTTAAATTTCCTGTCTTTTACTACACTGGGCACTTAATACCAGCACCAGGAGGTTAATACTTTTATATCATATTTTGTTTTCTGTTGCAGGAAACTTAGATCAAAACCAGAATAACAAACATAATAATTTATGTGTCAGATGTATATACTTCAAGGGAGAAGTAAAAGGCATCTGTGTTAGTAACAAAAGTATTTATTCTCCTCTCCCTTTCAACCTGCTGAAAATTACAGTTTCATGTCTTATTGTGGTGGTGCAGGTTATTTCAATATATATGATATATTTAAAGTAAATAGAGAGGTGCTGGAGGTGTATTTGGACAGATTTGGGATATGGATGAGATTTTCCATTGATAACTCTGTAGGGGGAAACATGTTATCTTTGATCTTAATCATAAGAAATTCTTAAATATAAAAAATATATCAGCAAAACTGAGAGACTTTATTTGGGACAACAAAATTACATATCATAAGTTAGCACCTCAGAAAACTGTTTTTGTACCTACATACCCCTTGTCTTGTCATTTTGCAATTGCTTACAGGAAAGAAGCACGGATTGTTGTTGATGGTGCACTTAAGGCTGAAGTTAGAGAACCACCTGGACCTGTTAGGGCACTCCACCTGACGTCATATCTGGTTGTTGGTGAGTAGAGTGATGTGGACCAGAAATTATGAAAGACTGTATGTTAGTCTTCCTTTTTCAGAGTAACAGGTTTCTTTCCATTGGTCCATGGAACATAGGTACAGTTGTACCCATGTTCCATGGACCAATGGAAAGAAACTTCTAGAGAGGGAGTGCTTCTTATAAGGGAATTGTCAAACATTAGATCCATTTTGTGGTTCCACTTTTGTGTGTTGAACCCAAGCAATAATTTCACAATATTTCATGTATAAACGTCACAAGTCTGCATTGTTGGGGTGGCTTGGATGTGCAGTGACTTTAGTGGTAAAGGAAACTTACAAAACACAATAGTGGACCGTCTATTAATTAAAAGTCCAAGTCAGTTGCTGTTGGTACAGGTGCTCCTTCCTTATGTATCTCTCTTGTTATGCAGGTCTTTATTTGTCAGTAAGTCACAGCACATTGTCTGCTCCAACAGAATCTTCAAAATTGTGTTCGATGTTCAAGTCTTGCTGCAATATCATTATGATATTCAGTTAATAAAAGATAAGTAACAAAAGCTATGGAACTGGAAATCGGTAGGTCATGCTCAGGCAATGCAATATTATGCAGTTGATTGTCAGTTGGTACAGTTTTACCATCAAGACAGGAGTAATGGTTGTAAACCTTTTAAACATATTAAGTGGTTTATTTTTATATACATATCCAAAGAAAATTTACTTTGAAACTGGAAAAAGTCTCACAGAACAACTTAATGAGTGTAAAATTTAACATTATTCTTATGGGCATTTTGGCAGGACTTGAGAAATCTGACTTCTTAAATGGAAAAATGTGGTATAAGGGAAATTCTTATCTTGGAAACGCTGTAAGTGAAACAAATTATGGACGTTACAGATGACTATAATTTATAATTGTTGAAGATTTGGGACATGTTACTGAGAAGAGCATGTGTGAAAAAAAAATCCAAGATATGCAAACACTTCTTACTGTTTTAGCAAGTTATGTGAAAAATATCTTTGGAAATATTCATTAATAGTGATGATGCAGTTCTGTATTCTTCCGCTCGTGCAGTTGTGAATTACTTCATGGATCTTCAGTTATCGTGTAGTCATCACCTGTCATCAGAAATACAGCTGTTTTTAATATCACTTGTTATTTTCTGTTTCACCTAATTTCGTACCACTGGTGTCACTTCCTTTTATGTAGTGCCAGTTTCATCACTATAATTTGCAGTGCTTTCTTAGCTGCCATTTTAGGTTGTTTTATTTCATGGGTAAATAATATACATAATAAGTTACAAATTCTGGTGATATGTAAGTGTAAAGGCATGTTGACTCCTTTACAAATCCTAACAACACCATAACAGTAGTTGTACAGTTCTTGTTACTATCAAGTGTAGAAATTTTGCTAGGATATATGAATGGCCACTTACCTGGATCGCCATTTTACATTTGTGGCATACAGAATTTAAATTATACAAGTTTGGTTTATTTTCCTGACTTACTGTATGTGTCCAGTATGAGATGATAACTGTCCATGCACGCATTCACACACGCACACACCAGAGTCGGAATGTCAAGCACACAAGAATGCTTGTATGTCTTTGGTCCCTAAAATTATGTGATGTAAACTAAAGTTGTAGTGGCTGAGCAGTATGTAAAAATGTCGAGTGTCAGATTGTGTTAAAACATATTCTGCAATTAATTGTTTTATGTGTATGGATTCAAAGCCACCGAGAGCAGGTTAGGGCCCTTGCGAAAAAAATTTCTCGGGTCCCCAGCCTGGGCAGACCAGCTGATAATTTATACTGCATCAGAAAGAGTGGCTGTCAGTTGCAAAGTGACTTGGGAATGGTCTGGAAGGCTTAATTTTTAAAGTTGACAAGTAGTGATGCTACCAAGAAAGACAAAAACATATGAACCATAGTAGGGTCTTGGGAATTTGCAGAATTTGTACTGCCTTTCCCCCCTCTCTCCCATCGGCACTGTACGGTGATTTTTAATGACTGCTGTGCACAGATGTGAAAGTCCCTGTTTCAGTTTCACATTATTGAATGGTCATTGGTGTCAACTGTAATGCTTCTTTTATAATTGTTGCTCTACAGGGTCAACTGTCGACTATCGAGATGGCTTTGTGGGCTGTATCAGAGCACTTCTGCTCAACGGGCAGCTGATGGATCTGAGGAGTTATGCTAATGGAGGAATCTATGGTATGGCATGAATCTCACCTATAATAAGCATATGCCAGGAATCATATATTCACATAAGTGATTGTTTGTAGAATATGTCTACTATGCCAGTAGTAAGTCACACCAGGTTTGGTGTATGGACGTTTTGATGTTTGTTATGCTGTGGCTTATGCCTTGAAATTCAAGCTCTTGAGGAGAGAAGTCCCATTCTCATTACTGTTTATACCAGGACATATCAGTTTGTTCTGAGAGCTGGGCACTGTCTGTGCTTGTCAGAATTTATTCCACAGTGGAGAACAAAATGGTGCTTTTCAAAAATAGGCTGCTTAACAAGCATAGGGTTCTCTGTTTGTGGTGACTGAAAGTGAACCTTTTGAAGACAGTGTTGACTTGTAAATCAAGGAGAGAGTGCATCAGATTCTTGTAGACAAACATGCAGGAATATCTGTTACAGTACGAGGGTGTCATTTTTATGGTCAGGCTTCCTGTGGATGGGTGTGCCACAGGAACATATGTCTCTTGCAGGCAAACAAATACAACTGCCTGAATTTATATTTCAAAGTAATTTGTCTTTGGGTCATTCAACTTTTTCCTTAATTTCTTCGATGAAGTGAATGTTGGCTAACAGATGCCTGTATGTCTCTCTTCACTTACATGAATTTATTTCCATTTCCATTTGACCCAGAACAGGAGTAGCGGATAGTGTCTGTGTTTGCTTGGACTTTCACAAGTTGTGTGATGGGCCATTGGTAAAGAAGGCCAAAATTATTTTGTGTAAGCCTTGTTTTACAGTTTTGAATAATTCATTGTGTGTTAAATTTGGAGTATTTATCAGTTCGTCTCTGTTGCATATATAGAGTTGCATGGACAAATTTGGTATAAAGAAGCTGGTACCATAATGTGAGATGTGAATCCATTAAGTGTTTGTTTTTGTAGGTGTAAGTCCAGGTTGCACTGGCAAATGTGAAAGTAACCCCTGTCTCAACAATGGCACATGTCTTGAAGGCTACGACGGTTTCAAATGTGACTGCCGTTGGACAGCATTCAAGGGCCCAATTTGTGCAGATGGTATGTACTTCATAGCTGTTAACATGGTTACCTGTGTTTGAGTTCTATCTGGAAAATTAAACAGATGCTCACTTTTTCAAACTTCTCTATTCCACAGAAATTGGGGTCAACATGAGGCCAGAGTCCATTATTAAGTATGATTTCATGGGCAGTTGGAGGTCCACCATATCAGAAAATATACGTGTTGGTTTTACAACTACTAATCCAAAAGGTTTCCTCCTGGGATTTTCATCAAATATATCTGGAGAATATATGACTATCATGGTTTCAAACAGTGGTAAGTTTTCTTGTTCTGTGCAGCAGGAAGTGCTTTCCATAAAGTAGTGTTTTATAATGAGAAGTCTGTTTGTTGGTACACTGAATTATACAGAGTTGGCATGTCTGGGACATAATCTTTTTACCACTGTGTAACAGGATTCAAAATAATGTGTATGTGTTGTATCTTTCCTATTTTAATTGTAGCTCGTCCAGTAATATTTAAAATGCAGTGTTACATAGATAATTCATTTCTTATTGAGATTGTATGTACATTGAATTATACAGAGGTTGTATGTCCTGGGCATATTGTATTTGCTACCGTGACTCCATCGCTTAACCTGCCTCTCTCAAATTTATCTTGATCATTAACTGCAAATATGCCATGGAAGTTACCAAGAAACTCTTTCTTCACAGGATCTTCAGACATTGTGTACATTTCGTAATCATTGAGTGCATTTATTCATAGAGATAACACAGCCATATGTCCTGTTATTTCAATAGTCAGTACCCATGCACGTATGGTGTCAGAGTTATTACACAAGCGTATTTATGATGTTAATTTCTTAGCTTTGAATGTTCAGGACTTCATTTTCTTTTATCATTTTTAAGAACCTGTTGCTATAAGTAAAAATAATGGTACAGTAGCGAATGACCAAGAACTGGTGGTGCGTGCCTGTTAGAAAATTAGGGAGTTCCACTAGAAAGGGATTGAACTATCTGTGGCAGCGAGTTCATAGGTGACCAGAGTCCCTGTTGGTCTATTATACCATCTTTTCTGTTACACAAGACCCTGTGTGACACACATATTCTGAGAAAGAGTGAAGTAATTAGTGGCAAATTGATCAAACAACCTATCAGACAGAAATAGTTTAAGCAGTAAGGTGTTGGCTGGAAGGATCATAATGAGTTTTTGGATTGCACTCCTGTTACTGACCAGATGGAACTGCTGGATCACATCCTTCTTCATACTGCTTTATTTTGCATTACTGAAATGTGTTTGTGCACATTAGCCACTGACATCATGGTTGCTCTATGCTCCAATTAAGAAAAGGTGTCACCCCATCCCCCAAAATTATATAATTAGTAAGGTTATTTAAATTGAGTTTGAATTTACATGCCATAAATCCATAATGGATTCATATTATTGGATACAGGACAAGACATAAAGAATTATTATAAGTTATTACTTGCAGTAGTTTATATATATGTTGTACATTATTAATAAGTTTGATAAAAAGTATATGATTTTAACAGTGCATATATACAGAACAGAAGGAATGAGTATGTAGATAATTTCTTAATGCAGGTTTAAATTGTTTAATATTATCAGTCATATTTGCAATATACAGGGTACGGCAGAAAGAACTCCCTGATTTGGGAGGGGCATAGCTTCGGGTGGGGAGCGCATGCAGTGGTGGGGAGCACGTCGTCGAACAGCGATGTACGTGCCGTTTTCAGTGTACACCATGGCGTGGTCGGGAGAACATCGAGCCTTTATTGTTGAGGAGTTTATAAGAAATGGCGGGTCGCCAGTAGCAACACAGTGTGCATTTTGCCGCCGCGTTCGCCAGATTTGACCCCCTGCGATTTTTTTCTCTGGGATTACCTCAAAGCAAAGGTTTACGAACAATGTCCCCTAACTTTGGAAGCTCTGAAGGAGGTGATACGACAGAAAGTTGCTGCCGTTACACCTGAAATGATTCTCAAGGTCATGGACAACTACCAAGAGAGGCTACATCAGTGTATCAATATTCAAGGCCGCCACTTGAGTGATGTTTTGTTCAAAACATGTTGATGTAAAACGGCATTCTGTGTACTTTCCAGAAATAAAAAAACATTTGCCATATCTTCTTTGGTTTTGAATTTATTAGCTTCCCAAATAGGGGAGTTCTTTCTGCCGCACCCTGTATTATGGCAGATTATTGAACACCTCTGTGCCAAAATAATAGTTTCCTTTTTTATGTAATGGTAAATTTGATATAGATTGGTGAAAATTAAATTTTTATAGTATATACTTGCGTTGTTGTATACTTTGGCATTCTGGTGCCAGGACAGTCAGTTCTGTGAATTGCTAGACAAGTAAGTGGATAATATCAGCCTCCTTGATGCACATTCCAAGTGTTCATATTGTTACATACTTATAAAGCTGTTTACACAACATGCATTAAAATTTTACACCCAAGCATAAAAATGTATATGGTGTATTTGGCAATCAAATGGAGATAATGGTAACAGAAAAAAAACCAGAAATTTGTACCCATGAAATTTAGTGTACATGGGGTATTTGCTATATTTGATTATGGTTCTCTTTCTTTGACACTTCTAGGTCATTTGCGAGTTGTGTTTGATTTTGGGTTTGAACGTCAGGAATTGATATTCCCTGGTAAGCATTTTGGACTGGGTCAGTACCATGATGTGCGCATTACTCGGAAAGATTCTGGTTCCAGACTTATCATGACGGTAAGGAAAGCGTACCTTAATCTGAGGTTTAAAAAGTATAGGAGGTATAGATATCAACGCAATTATTTTGGCATGTTTGCTCCGATTTGTTTAATTACCTCAAAAACCATTGGTTTTAACAAATTTAATGTGTATTAGATGGGTTTTAATTTTTCTCTACAATTCTCTTTGAAATGACTTTTATTCCCATAAATATTTAGTGAGTTACACTTGAGATGTTTGCAGAAATGCGTGCAAGTCTTTGTTTTTATTTTACTCACACAAAATGTTAGTGAAAGTTTGGAAAATAAATGCGTCAGACAGTTGTAGTTTCTACCAATAATTGTCTTAATTGTGCTAATTAAATTTGTAAACCAGAGTATAAAAGCGCTGGTTGTGGATGTGTGCTTGGAAACATGCAGCATTTATCTGCATGCCTGTATCTTTACTTGCCTTTAAACAATGTGAGTGTATGTGTTGTTTATGTTTTCCATAATAAGTTAATGAGGCTGACGTACTGAACATTTGATTTCTGTGTTCTTTTCTACAATATCCAGTCCACACTGAAAGGTGGACACATGTTATGTTAGTTTTGCCCTTCAGAATCATTTGTTGTAAATCCCATTTGACAACTGCATTTCTTTCTTTCTTTCTAGGTTGACAATTATGAACCCAAAGAATTTCAGTTCAATATAAAGGCTTCTGCAGATGCACAGTTCAACAATATTCAGTACATGTACATAGGGCGTAATGAGTCCATGACGGAGGGCTTCATAGGTTGTATATCGCGAGTGGAGTTTGATGATATATACCCACTGAAGTTGTTGTTCCAAGAAAATGGTCCAGCTAATGTGCGTTCTTTAGGAAAACGTAAGTCATATATTTAGAACTACGTACTTCACAGACTTCTGTCATCATGAAGTGTGAAATGATATGTTGGTGAGAGTGGAAGGAAGAGATAGCAGTTGTAGGTTGACTAAATTATGTCTGTCTGAACAGTGCACTATAAACAGATTATTTGGTTGGTGTAACATGGTGTAAGCCATTCCAGGCTTGTACCATCTTCATGCATGTTGGTTTCTCTGTCTTTTCCTTGGGTGATATGCATGTTTCCAGTTTAAGAGGATTTTCCACCTGAGAAGGACTAAAAGTTTACAGTGTAAGAAATTGTTCACCTTCCTTTTCACATCAAAATCTTGAACGTACAACTTTTTATATGTATGTATGTATGTATGTATTTATATATACATACAGTGACAAAATGTTACTATCACTTCCTGTAGGTTAATCTCCAAGTTTGTTTCAACACACGCATTTTACACCACATGATGTATGTATGCACAGGTGCGTGTGCCTGTGTCCACACACACACACACACACACACACACACACAGCTTGCTTACAAGTGGATTGTATTTGTGAAGTACGGTAGTGCTTGAGACTAGGTATAGTTACAAGGCGTACAACTGATCATCATGTTAATGTATTTGTCTCTGAACTATTTTTATGTTAGAATTATCAACTCTTAAGGGAATTCAGGCCACAGGCATTGCTGAAACAGTTTAACAAAACTTAAAATCAGAGAGTTGCAACCTCATGGGAGGTGGGCAATCTACAAGGTGGGGTAGTGTAATTTAAAGGAGGAAATTGTGACTGTATAACTGTTTTGCATTAATTTTGGTAATGTGATGTTTCTGTGTACCAAGTGTATGTATGTAGTATGTATGTGTGTGTGTGTGTTTTTGTATATAAAATATAGAACACATGATAAGTGTGGTTGCTGCATGAAAACTGGCATCAGATGTAAGTCACAAGAAAGCTGGATATCTGGACAGCATTCTGCTGTAAGTGTTCCTCTTAAAAAAGCCATGAATGCCTTAGAATTTCAGTCTCAACTTTAAATATGCAGTATCAAGTTGAGAAATATCAAGCAGATTAGTGAACAGCTGAGCCAGGTAAAAATGAAAGTGGGGAAGTATGGGAAGGGAGAGTCACTGTTTATATAATGGTTGTGGTAAGAGTGGGATGTACGTATATCTCCCATATGTGCTTGTGCAATGTGTGATATCTTCCATTTGATATAGTGTCAAAATCATTGAAGAAGAAGGTAAGGCTTACAGGGTGGTTGGTGGTTAAAGTAAACCACTGACGGCATACTCTACATGGAATAATATTGTAGTAAAATAAATGCCACTTACCCAGTATAATAACTTCTTTTCAGGCTTACCTTAATAAGATGTTTTTCCCCGTAAGCAACTCTGATTTGTTGAATTTTTCCACATCTTGAAGAGAGTTTCACTATATGTAAATAACTTGCATGGATTGCGTGCTGAGCAGGTGGAAGACACTGTGCATTGCATATTTAAACAAAGTGTAAGTTGTGATGTGAGAAATTCATGGCAAAGAACTTTATTTTCATGCTTCTGGAATATGTTATTTGTTACAAACATTTAATAAGGCAGATTTCTTCTCATCTTACACATTTGTGTAGTGGTAATTCATACTTTGGTATCAAGGTTTAGGGTAAGTTATTCTTACCTGTTGTGTGTTTTCCTGTGTAGAACCGTTGACTGAAGACTACTGTGGAGTTGAACCTGTGACACATCCACCAGACATCATAGAAACAAGACCACCTCCTATTGTAGATGAGGACAAGCTGAGACAAATATACCAGCGTACTGACTCAGCCATACTTGGGGGTAAGATAGTGTCTGCATGTTACAGGATGTTATTTGTACAAAACATTTTGAAGTATTGTGCTTTGACTCATCCATATTTGGGGGTAACTGTTGTAAGAGGTTTTCTGTGCAAACATTTCATAATTTTGTGCTGTGTTTTAATTTGGTGAAACATAGTGACTGTTTTGATACTTGGCAGATATTTTCTTGGATTTTGGGTATAACATATGTAGTTATTGGTAAACCAGATCTCCTCAGCAAGCCTTGTCCTTGTCCATTTTGTGTGTCCACTATTGTGACAGTTTGTGGGTACTGTACCTACCGTGTTTTCAATATGGATGTCACTTCCTTAATTTAAAATCTGGCTGCCAGTCGTGTAGTAACCTGGAGATTTGAAATTTGATGTTTTGTTGCCTGAGCATCGTGATATATCCGTACAGTAACAACCAACAGGATGCACTATTTACTTTCAATTTATTTCAATAATTAACCTCTACATGTTTTGAGCAGGCTTACTGCTCATCACGAGGAGGTACTATGTATATACAGCAGTTGGTATATGTCATGCGTTTATGCTGACTGGTTGTTGTCAAGATTGGGATTGGACGAGTCATATCATAAGTCTTGCAGCAGATAGTGCTGAATGATGTAATTTCCTGATATAGGAATGAAATGTTTGGTTGATTGCTAGACTACCATGAATGGTGCTCTTCTTTTTGGCACAGCTAACAGTTTTTCAAACCATAACATGTTAATGAAGCTTTAACAACAGATTTTGAAGCTATTCAACAGCTTTTGGTTTGTCATCTTCATCTTCATGTATATCTTAGAGTACTAAACTACAGTAACACTGCCAGTATCAGATTCTCCCAGGCTTGATTTTGTTCTCTTGCAACCTGTCAGCTGACATAGTATGAATTCACATATCATATAATTCTGTGTTGCTTGTACCTGTGCAAGGCCCATCTTCTTTCTCATTGCCATAGTCCTGGTTTTCCTTAATCCTCACAGTGTTCCTGTATATTTGATGTGACTTTGTCCCACTCATTTCAGCACCCACCTAAACCTAACTGTCCTGTAGATGGAGGCAGCACATTCCTCAAAATTATGCAATGCACTGATTATCCTACACCATACATTAAACCAAAAGACTGTGATTCTTATTATTTATGAAGTTACTGGTATGAATCTAATGGAAGATGTGTCCTGTTTGGTGTACTTACATTTCCATCACTTCTAATTGTACACATAAAAGACATTCTGTTGTATGATCATTTTTATTGTGAGGAGGAGTGAATTGAAGGAAGCAGTTTGGGAACTTCCTCCCCTGCAGGTTGGTTAGGGATTGTGTCTCTCTACTTAAGTAGTTGCCTCCACAACAAAGTGTCTTTGCTATTCATATATGTGATTGGCATGTATGTCATGGCCTTTCACTTTTTGTGTGACTGTAATCTTTCGTTCATTTCCACCAGATGGTGCATTCATTAGGGCAAAGTTGTGATGGAGTTAATACCATTCTTAGGCACCGTTGCGTGATTGCAGAACACCTGTTAAGAGTACACATCCGCCTTCTCACTGTCTTTATTGAGATGCTTGAGAACTGGTGATAAATTGTTTTTCCAGTTCAGTTTTTGTTTAGAACAGTTTTGAGGACTTCTGTATTCATTTCTGTGGATGTTGACATTTGTATTCCTGTTGTGTGTGCATGCATGTTCACGTGTTCTTATCACATTTGTGACACTGGTGCAAGGGTACAAGGAAATACCATCCTGTCTGAGCACTGGTATATAGAGGAGTTAGTGTACCATTATTGTTATGCCAACTGCTGCATATCAGAGTTATGTACATTATAATTGTGCATTGTGCTTAAAGATTTCAGTGGCTTGTCTGAACCCTACCATATGAGGATTTCCTTATACACCACTTTGTTTTACTCTTCAAGCCTTGCAGTTCATCTGAATAGTATATAAGAATCCAGTTTCTACTTCACAGAAGGTGTGATGTTACCATTACAAAGAATGCATGTTTAATGCTGTTTAAAGAAGTGATAGCATTTCGTACTGAGTATCATATGAAACTTATAATAGATGTGCTGTGTGGGGAAAATGGAGAGTTTGTATCATAAAGTAAGTGATGTATATAGTAACCACTTTGCTTTAGTTGATGTCAGTATCTTGTTACAATTTTCCAGGCATTTTGGCCATCATCTTCTTAGCTTTGGTGATAATGGCAATATTGATTGGACGATATTTAGCACGTCATAAAGGGGAATATTTAACTCAAGAAGACAAAGGAGCAGAATCTGCCCTGGACCCAGACTCTGCAGTTGTGCACTCAGCAACAGGCCACCAGGTGCAGAAAAAGCGAGAGTGGTTCATCTGATATGAAAAAAAGCACTGCAAGAGTACACATACTGCCACTAATATCTACTTGAACAACATTCTGCAGCTGAGTCTTCATTTCTTCAGAATTAACTATTTGTGTTTGAATTTAAATAGCCACAGGGCTAAAACTTTCAGCAATATACAAGTGGTTTTGGCCTTTTACTGTTTCCTTTGCAGGAGTCTCACATAAATAGACAGTAAAAGCCAGGTAGTTTCTTGTTTCCAGTAGAGAAGTATATATTGCACCAGTGACTATGCTTTGCAGACGCAGTTGGCCATACAATAAAACAGCCAAATAAAATGCTATAGGTTTGTGGAATTTTTTAATGAAATATGTGTTGAAATGAATGTTTTGTTGTAAAACGAACACAGAACATCACATTGTTTTTTTGAAGTTACACTCTTTTTCTGATTTATTTGAAAAATAATGTAATATGTACAGGTTATAGAGCTTATACGAGATTGGGCACTGTTGGGCAAAAACAAGTTGCCGATGTGCTAGGGTTCCTCATGTTTGTTGACATTTTAGTTACTAAAAGTAAGAAAATAGATAATCTGAGAGTATGGAAACATTGTTGAGCTGTTTAGAATTCGGTATCATTTGGGCTCTAAAGTAATGTTGCATGTGAGATTTGATATTCTCAGATTGGTGTTGATAACGTATGTCCTGATACATTAACCAATGTTTTGCATCTGCAAGATCTAACAGTCCATTGGATTTCTACACCCTCAAGAAGACTATAGTAACATTGGCAACTTTTTACCAATTGACATAACATAATGTCTCAGAATTCTTGAATCTTCCACGTTGCAAGTAGTTGCTTTCTGCATGAATTCAAGTCCATTGTTGACAAAGAAGTAATGCATATGCAGTTAGAGTAATTGTCAGGAGCAGGATAAGATTTCCATTGAAAATAGCTGACTGGCTGTTGATAACTTGTGGCACTGTTTCATTGATGGTAGAATCTATTTAGTCACTTTATGGCAAAGTAGATGTTCATTGATTTGATGTGAAGTTTTTATTTCACTGGTTCAAATGATGGCTGAATGTACTCTGTTAGCAAGGTTACAGTGGATTCTGCAATACAGTATTAGAATCATTCACTTCGCTTTGTTAACATTTTTTCTGAGATTAAGATTTGTATGTAGGTTGAGATTATGTGTATCGGTACTGTCAAGTTGACACAAACCAAACCGTATTATTGATTGGTGGTGTATGATTCTTTCACTTGTGAGAAAAATACTGCATTGCTCCTACCATATTAAGTCTTTGACAGGGAATGAAATTTCGTTGAAGTGGATGATGATCATTATGGTGGTGGTGATTATGATGATGCCACTTATGTCAGTGACCATGATAAAAGCAAATTGCTAAAGTTTATTAGTAAAGAAATTGTTCTTTAGTGTGCAAATTAACCTTAGGAGTACTGTATCTCAAGTGGTTTTGACATCAGGAAACTTGGACAAAACAAACAAAAACTAATAAGCACAGCGGTGCAAAAAGAACATGTAGTGTGTTGTATTTTTCATATACCCTTGACAAAATTTGTATAGGACATGTCACTATGCTCTCTGTATATAAAACTGTTCATATGAAACAGCACACTTGTCACCTAACATATTACAGATTCACCGTGTTAACATTTCATAGATTTACAAAGGCTCTGTTTAAATTAGTCCTTGTGTCATATGTAGTCACATTTTCCATGGTAAAAATTCTACAGAATAGGAGATCTGTTGCAATAAAAAAATTTTAATTTCCATCTGACAAGTTGTATATTCTTTAAATAACTTTGTCAGTTATGTAGTTTTATCCCCATGTTGTTTACACATTAAAAAATATGTATATCAGTATTTCAAAACTGAGATTGGGGATCTGATCTTTGACATGGGCATTGCAGGATTTGAACATCACATGAATGAAAAAGTTGTAGAATAGTTTTGATCCTGATGTTGAGAGAAAGTGTACTGTTTGGTTATTGTGTTTTTTCTTGATACTGATTGATATTCAAAATGAAAACCTTTCGTTTCATAAACATATTCACAGAACTGTTAGTTCAAAGCACATGGTGTGGGAAGCATTGCTGTAGAGACTCGTGTGGTTCACTGTTTCGAATCGAAGTGTTGGTAATGCTTTTGACATTGTCTGGAAAAGTATATTGTACAGACCAGCAACCATTGAAATGCTAATGCTGTAATTGAACACACAGAGGTTATGTATACCTGGTATTTAAGTAGAAACATGTTGAGTTTAATAATTTAGAACCTGCAGATTTTGGAGGTGTAGTGTTGACTGTGACAGTGATCACTTTTAGATGGTTGAGAGGCATCACTGCTGACCTCCACTTCAAAGTTCCAGGTATTCAGTTACAATTATGTAAGTTTGATTCAGGTATATTTATCTTTTTTTCATAATGTTTTACCAACTGTATTTATTGTTGCATACCATTTTTAAATCAACAGACAGTATTTTCAGTTCCCCACTTGTTATGTCCTCCTACAGTATTTGCCGTTTTTGCTCTTATTATTTCTTTCAGTTTTACCAGAAATTAAGAGTAGTGTGCTCATTTGAATTACCACATGTGTAGATATTTTATTAATTAATTAGAGTGATATTAAACTGAAGTGTGTGTTTATGAGTGACTAAGAATATGTTCAATAAACTCCAATATTGAGGTCATGAAGCTGTTGCAATACACACTGTTGAAGATATTTTTAAACTTAGCTATCTCTGAGGCACAGAGGAAAATATTTGTTAGTTTTGTTTCTTTAATGGCTGAGAATTTGGCCTTTATTATAATTTCCTGTCACTTTTGCAGTGCAGATGAGGTGTAAATTTAATTTTAGAAGTTCAGATTGCAATTAGGTATTTGTCAAGCAGATGTCTTATGTATGATGAGGCTACCTACAGTAGAGTCCAGGGTATGTGCTCCTTCCTTGGCATCATCTGGCATTTGTGGTGTAGTGGAAATATAACCCTTCTCTAAATGGTTCATGTCATGTTGGACATTACTCAGAAAGGAAATATCATCTTATATGTGACATGCATTGGATTTTAATGCGTGAACCACATATGATGCAGGATAGTTACATGTGGTTATTTAATAATACCAATTTTTGTGACAAAAAGTGGGAAATCGTGACAGGAAATGTATGTGTTGTAACTAATTGAAACACTCGAAAAGCGTTGAACATCATTATGGTCATATTACTCATAGCTTCTAGGCACACTGTTATTTTGGTGTTAAACATTTGTTTTTGTTTGTCCCTGCTAATTTATCCTTCATACTGGGGGCATTTCAAATGTAATAGTGCTGCTGCTGCTGCTGATAAGACTGGAATTATTTCAAGTAGAAGTTTAAGTACCACCATTGATAGCCAGAAGTGCTCAAATTTGTGAAAGTGACAGTTAAAAGTTTATTGCTTGAAATGTAATCTGTATCTTGTTTGAAATGTAATCTGTATCTGTATTAAAAACTGGGTGGGTATTCATGTTCATGGTGTGTGAAAACCCGAGGTGAAATGATAGGACACTTCCTGTCTCATTAGACAGAAATACATACCGGTTTATGATCTGTAGCTTTACTTGAAACTTATTCTGTTGCTTGTGTGTACAAAGTACAAAAACATCATAAAGAATGGCCTTACATAAAGTACAAGTTCTTATGGACCAGTCTAGACTGAAGTACATATATTGTGTTTGCCAGATTTTATCCAGTGAAGTGATTTTGGCAGATGCAACAAGTGAGTGGATAGGAGTTACTTTTCTGTGTGTGTATGAGGTCCATTAATATTAATTTTACCCAGTCAGTTGAACTTCATCTCAAGTTGCATGGTGCCTTTATACAGAAACTGTAGGAAGTAGAGAAATAGGTTTCAAGGAAGACACATTTTTCATAGACAAGATTTTCATAGTTATTTAACTTGTTATGTAACCTGTGTTGTCATTATTGTTCAGAAATTTTATGCAGTATTGGTGATATTTGAGTGTACAGTATTTATGAAACTGTGTGCTGCAGTAGTGTGTACTCCAAATTGCCCTGTAGAAGTACAGGGGAAGTGCTCTTGTACATATAAAATTTACTGTAAACTTCAGAGATGGATAACCATTTTTGTAGGGTTGTTGCTTTTCCATGATTGGTTTGTTCATTTGATGGGGTTGAAATACTATGTGATGGAATGTAATGGACTTCAGAGTAGCTAAGTTTTTAATTGCCTAAACAGCAGTACACCTTCTGTAGCAATGAGATAAGAGTCTCTTGTATTATTGTAGTGATTTTATTCATTTTTTAATATTTACTGGTAGTACTACATTTATATAATGCACAATTTTTGTTATTTCAATTTGATTCACCAAACTTACTCTAACTTAATAAAATGTGTAGCTGTTAATATGTATATAATAGGCATAGGAGTGAGACCTGCGGTTTTGTAGTAAAATTTCTGTTTTCATTCTAATCCAATTTTTATTTAAGATATTCATATTTTATATATATGTGTATGAAGTACAGTATTTTTTTTGTTTGTTTTGTTTTGTTCTTAGGAAAGCGTCGCTTGTGGCTTTTCACATTTTACATTCCATCATTTCTGTCTGTGTGATCAGTTTGTGCATTGTATGTGACCTCCTTAGGAAAGGTGCTGTTGAGTTACAGCATACAGTATTCATAAAAATTTGTGACCACTAAAACATCACAATTTGGATTGGAAATGTATGTTTTAAAATATGTAATGTAAATTAACCGTAACTTTGCATTCAGAAATTAAGGTATTGAAGTGTGATCATTTTAATAGGGAGAAACAAGAATTTATATTACAGTTAATTTAGGAATTATATGAACTGTTAGAGCAGATTGCAATTTACTGTATTACATTAAAGTACCTGATGACAGAATTTCAGGTTTGTGAGTCCTGCAGCTTGTAAAAAAAAAAAAAATGTCCTGAATCTCAGCTTTATTGTAGTCCACTACAGATAGCTGTCATGCTGTCTGGAGTTTATTTGATGGGCTGAATTTATAGTCAGATGGAGACTACATCTCACTTCAAGAAACCTTTTGATAAATAAAGGTTACACTTTTCTTATTACTGTGCTGAGCTTTAATTTTTATTTATTGTCCACGGTCCCAGAAGTGGAGAATACAGTATGGATCTCTTCCAGATCCACAGTTCTCATATGTTGCTTGATCAGCAGTCCATTTGAGGTATGAAGCCATCTGGATTTGTGTATGTATACCATTGTTATGGAGGACCTTGCTCCATCTTAAGTTTAGTACAGACAGTTACACAATTTTTTATTTATTTATTTATCGTGAAGAATGCCAGTATGCATTATTTCAACAAGCAAGGGTAGCCATGGATGCTGTGAGGGCATATTTGGGAACACACTTTATTAGTAGTGGTTTGTAGCCACCACGTGCCTGTGGCCTCAACCCATATGACTTATATATGAGGAACTGTCAGGGAAAAGAGTTGGCAATTCAGTCACACACACACTGTGTAAAAAGTGACAGACACTGTCTTCAGGGAGCTTTATTCTGTTCACCAGGAAGAACTCCAGTGTGTGTGAATAAGCTCTTCAAAAAAGTGGCCTGACTGCATACAGGGGATGAACAAAATAATGGAAACACTATACATTATAAGAATAAAACTGTTTGTGTTGGCTGCACTGAAAGAACATTAGTTGTATCATTCGTTATTCTTTTGCTTGTTTGTGCTGTGTAAAGCTAGTGTCAGTGCATTACAGCTTGTGTTTAGTAACGGTTCATATGAAAGTACTGCAAGATGGGAGACTTGTCAGACTTTCAAAGAGGACAGCTTGTTGATGCATGTTTAGCTGGAGCATCTGTAACCAAAATGGCCACTTTGTTAGGTGTATCCAGAGCAGCAGTTCGCAAGGTTATGCTGGCGCACACAAATTGTGGGATGACATCATCAGCTAAGAGGATTAGTGGCTGAAAAGCAAAACTATATGAAAGGGATCATCATCCACTGAAGAGGATTTGTCTCAAAATCACAGAACTACTGCAGCAAGGCTGACAGCAGAACTGAATATTCATCTTGAAGGCCCTTTTTCCACAAAAACAGTATGAAGACAGCGTCACAAATCCGACATCCATGGTAGAGGTGCAATTGCTGAGCCTCTGATTAATGAAAACAATGCTACAAGGCGAAAAAGATGGTGTGATGATAAAAACTGGATATCTGATAATTGGTAATATGTAACGTGGTTGGATGAATTGTCCTTCACGTTCCCAACATCATGCTGGGTTTAGGTTTGGAGAACGCCTGAGGAACCCTATAATTTTGAATGCCTTGTTCCAACAGTGAAACATGGAGATGGATCAGTGATGATTTGGGTAGCAATATCTTGGTATTCTACTGATCCTATAATTATTCTGAATGATCAAATTACTGCCAGTTACTACATGGACATTTTAGGTAGCCAGGTGCATCCAATGGTCCAAATGTTTCCTAATGGTGCTACAATTTTTAAAAATGATAGTTCACCCATACACAAATCCAGAAGTGTTCAGTCTTGGTTCGAGGAGCATGAAGATGTCCTTAAACATTTTCCCTTACCAGCACAATCACCAGACTTAAATATCATCGAACCACTGTGGTCAGTTTTAGACAGTGGGGTGAGAAGCAGATTCCCTTCTCCATCATCTCTCGAGCAACTAGAAGATGTACTTCATGTGGAGCAGTACAGTATTCGGCTAGATTATTCAGAACTTATATGAGTCTATTCAAAGAAGGATAGAAACTGTATTGCAGGCAAATGGCAGCCCAACTCCATATTAATAAAGAAATGTGTATCTGTCACAACTGTCCATAATTTTGTCAAGCCCTTGTTTCAAATAATGGAGAGCAGTTCCATCATCTTTTATAAAATGGATAACTTTTGTTTATAATGTGTTTAGGTTGAGTCTTGTCACTTCTGCTTTCAATTGCAGGAGATTAAGGAACATAGTCTGCATATCTATGCCTGTACAGTTCATAAACTTGTGTAACACTGTATTAAGTCCTACCCATAGGAGAACATATGCAAGGGTATCAGATTATACAAAGACCATATCAGTGACACCATTACTGACAGAAATATTTTAAAATCTGGGAACAGTTTATTGCAGAACACAATGGAGAAGCCAAACCATACAGACAGAGACTAATGCTGACAGTTACACAGTTTTAATATTTTTTTACAACATATGTAAGCTGAAACCCAGATGCTTTAAATGTTGTATCTCTTTGTCATTTAGTAACAAAAATTGAAGGGAGACCCTCCATCCCTGTTGAGAGTGCTGTTGCAAAAAAAGACTTGGGTTCTCTCATCAGACATGTGATAAAAAATGTGACAATGTGTATAATATATTGGTGTGAATGTACGGTCTCATGAAATTAAAAAATTACCCAATAATCTTTGTTGCACTCATAGCACACCATCCATCCATCATGTCATGTAATGGCATTTTGTGGATGGATATAGGATTTTCTGCACCTGTTGCACGAGTTCACATGCCCACTGAGATGAAACAGGGCTTTATTGTTGAACAGAGTAAGAATGGGGCCTGCTTCTTTCATCTGAATTTATGGAATTATTAGCACACGTGTCATACAGTAACATGCAGTGTTGTAATTGACTGAACACCGACTTCACAACTGCAGACGAAAGAGCCTCTCTGTAACAGAGATTGTACGTAGCTCGAAGTCAGCCATGTTCCATTTTGTATGGTAGCCAGCAGGAGTGACCAATGACTGGCCAGAAAAAGTAAGGAGACTATAAATCATTGGTCATATGAATTGTAACTGTGTGACACCAAACCAGTTTTGAAATTATTCCACTGCATGGTTTAAGGTGTTCAGATATCCACTTATCTCATTTTGCATATATAAAAACTTTTAATCGAATTAAAAATGGTACAGTAACAACAGGAGAACAATATTGCACATACAAAGAACTGTTACACTAATAAAACAATTACTTCATTTATACAAAGAATCTTACAGGGAAATGCAGAAATTTACTATGTATGAGGCATGTACAACTGAAACTGTGGTGCTGCTGTGGCAGTGTGTACATCTATGTACAGAAACTGCAGAACCGGACGGTCAACTGGATGAGTAGCTGGTATCGACAAAGTTTCAGTGCAGGTTGATGATGGTATACCAGGTAGTGAATACTCCAAACAGGGCGAGAAGGAAGTGATTCAGTTTCTTAGAATGGGAGGATGTAAACCTGCTGAAACTCAGGTGGATGTGTGCTGGGCATGGTGCTGCATGTGTATCAAAAGAAACAGTGGCAGTTTGGCTCCATATGTTTTGAACAGGCAGCCAGCAAACCACCAACATGCCAAGACCAGCACAAGCTCACATTGTCAGTAATCCAGAGAACATTGCACAAGGCAAGATGCAGTTAATAAAGATGTTGGACTGGTTGTTCTCTGTCGACAAAAACTAATATGAGTGTCAGCAATGTACGTGAATTTGTACAGGATCTTGGATCATAGAAAGTGTGTTCCCAGTGGATCCCATATCCACTGACACATGCACACAAGGAGATTTGTGTTTCAATGTCACTGGAACATTTACTGCAGATGATGTATTTCTTTGGCAGAATGTGGCACATTATGAGCTAAGGTGTCCATATTTGGTACCCATAAATTAAAAAAGCAGCAGGTATGCTTTACTTGACTGAAGAAATTCACATCATACACTTGTAAAGTGATGTTTTTTTTTTATATTGAGGTACCTATGCTTCTGGAATTTGAATCACATTAACAACATGATCAGTGCAAACCATTACAGGCAAATACTTCAGAATCATCATACCAAGATCAAGAATAAATGTCCAGGTAAACTTACTGATCACATGGCATCATCCTGCTGCAGGACAGTGTCCAACCCAACGTGGCCCACAGATTTCTGAACTGAATACCGTGTAATGGGAGGTGCTCAGGCATCCTGCATACAGCCTAGACTTGTTGTCTTGCAATGGACCATTAAAGAAAGCCCTCAGAGGTCACACATTTACATCAGATGATGTACAGGAGGCTGGAGAATAGTGGTTTAGGTAGGTAAATTCTTCGCAGATGAGGTACACTGATGGGATCACTGGGACACCTGTCTGGGTGTTTGTGGTGAACTTGTCCAACTGCTGGCAAAATCTTGAAATTGAGCTTCCTCAAACAGGCTTCAGATGTGCATGCCTCATATTTGGCCACACTGACAAACTTACATACAGAAGGAAAAGTTTTTTTCTTCTGGTGACTCCATTTATGATCAAGCACTTTTGTGCTCTGTCTATATGGCAAGGTGTGATGTAACAGGATTCCATTAATTTATGTTAATGTGAGTGACCAGTAAAGGAAGCATTACACCTTAATGTCAGCTGAAAACAATAGTGGTCCCAGGTATTACCCATATTTACCAAGTATTGTTAGCAGAAAGGAATGTAGGGGCATAGTAAAGTCAGCATTTGATCCAAAATGGTCTTGAATCTTGAGAAATTAACGTGGAATTATGTACCTCAGCATCCTTGGGAAAATGCATTCTCTTTGAGGTTATGAACAGCTGTGACCAAAAAACACATCTTTCCTTGTGCCTTCTCTTGTATATGCCACTGAAGTAACAGTAGTGCTTGTGTAGTGTGAATTTAACATACAGACATTTACTGGATGAACAACTTAGCCAAATTTGCCCTCATTTTCACAAATATTATCCCACTGTGTTGCTAACAGTTAAAAAATTAATGTCTTTCCAAACAGAATAAAATTCTATTTACTGAATAGAACTACATGTTGCTACCTATCTCAGGTCATCCTCAGGTTCTAAATTGGTCTTTAAAACATAATGAGGAAGAAATATATATTATGTAAGTCCATAAAATGCAACTGAAGTTATTAAAAGTTGTTAAGGTAATAACAGGAACAATGTGTGTAGACAGAGGTTCTGCCACAACTGATACAAATGTTTACAGAACTTACTTCCTTTTTTATTCCCAAGTTGTTCATTCCAAAATTAGTTTTGTAAATGAAATTTCTTCCATATTTTCTGATCCACTTTGCCAACAGGGAGTACTGTATAACTAGATAATAGGTGGATAGCTTTCTGTTGTGCGCTATTATTGCATTTGTCTGAGATACTGTGTCTGTAAGCTGTGTAGGATGGCTTTGGCCAACCTACACAGCTTACAGACACAGTATACAGACATTTCAGGTATATAATAAGATAAAACAGCAAAATGTACACTACATTTTTGGACTCTTCATTTCCTTGTCTTGGTTAACTGCATACAATGAGGATCTGGAACTGATATGAAACTGTATTATTGGGAAACCAAAGTAACAGTAGTTCACTGTAAGTGGAGGCTTACTGTATGCCTCATACCTGGTACTTATGTGAGATGAGTATATTGATCATTTATGTAACTTCTTCCTGTACTGGAGACATTTTGAAATGTCCTTTAAGCCTTCACAGGAAATGGCCAATATGGAAAATATATATACACACATTGAGCACCTCAATGGGACCTATGAGTACTTCTATTCATGACAAGCACTGCTATCACATAAGAACAAAACTGACACACACAACACAGCTTAAATACAGTTATGAACTGACTAATGTATCTAAGAATGATATTTCACATATAGGAGCCAGAGTTTCATATTATCAAAGTAATACAACTGCATTAATAACATTAATATGTTTAAATATACTTTAGTAGAAAACAAATCTTTATAAAATTATTTACATAAGTACAACACACACACAAATATTACAAAAGACATGTAGTATAAAACATTCATATGGTTTATCTGCGAAAGTGATTATAAAATGGTCCCAATTAGAAACATATATCTCAATTCTGTAAGACATTCTTATGGCACAACCAGTGGGGGAATCCTGAGGAAGAGGGACCACTTTGGCAACCCATGCACAGATGGGAGGATAGTATTACTTGTGATAAAACAGGGTGGAGGTGAAGGGGTGGGGAGGCATAGACAGGACAGGGACAAGCAGTGGACTCTTGTGAACATGGTATGAACATTCTGGTTCCATATAATACAGCAAATTTGATTAACTGTGGGACCACTGCCTTCTCAAGAATGATTCTGTTCTATGGAGTTGGGCAGTTCATACACACTGTTAGTGCTAGGTTGGCTTCTGGCAGCAAAATGTGCTGAATATTCTCCTTAACTGCAGATCTAAACTTCTATTCCACTTCCTACAATTGCTTTGTGGTTGTAACAGCTGATTCTTGTATATTTTGCAAATATGAGAAGAGTGAATGAACTGTATGTGTACACTGACAACATAGAAACTAACTGCTCAGCCCTCGCTAGTTGTGTATCTGCATGTTTTCTTTCAGAAGTGCAAGACAGTGGCTTTTATGTAACCAGTCACAACGCCCATCACTGTAACACTTTTCCGAAGGAAATCTTAAAAATTGGTGACAAATTACTTGCAAAACCACATTTTGTGTCACATGCGATTTTGTTATCTACCATATGTTTTCTGAATAAAATGTTGCATTGCTTTTGTGAAGATGTGCTGAATCTTGCCACAGTTGGTGGAGGTAGTTAATTCCAAGTAGTTGCGTATAGTTAAAAACAGATTGACATAGAGATCAGTGCCCAACTGGTACTGCAACAGGCATTTAAAATAAAGGATACAGTATAATAAGACACAGTTATTCAATTAACCAGCAGACACCCTCATTCCACTATAAACAAGGTAAATTCAAAATAAATTAAATATGATCACAGCAAAATCCATCACACATTAAACTGTTCAGTGAAATCAACTGAGTTTAACAGAAATTGATCTTTCGTGTGTAATCATTTTTAGAAATCTTACACTCATGCTTAAAGGCCACAGTTCACAAAATATAATATGACTTACTTTAATCAATTTGGCAAACTTAAATGTCCACAGCAGTGTGTCATATCTTTAAAAAGAAGAAACACACAAAAATATACATACACCCCTTTGCCAATTCTTACAGTGCACCTGGATAAAAATTTATAACTTGCAAGATTGCCAACAGAATCACCTTGTGTAGGAGCCACCCTTATTGCAGTATTGGTGTTCATTATGAACTATCACAGAATTCTGTAATACAAAGATTTATAGTAAATAATAAGAATAAATAAAATGATGTTACCTCCTCCACAGCTCGATAGATAGCTCGAAATGCTGGTTGTTTCTCTGCGTGGAAGCTGCCTCGACTTCCATGTAATACTGCAACACCCTGAGACTCTGCACTCTTGCAGACAGACATGTACATACAGTGGTCTGGTCGATAGTTATATCGACATGGGTAAACGTACAGTTTATCTGGAAACATGAACACAGGACAAATTGTAACGATTTACAGCTACTGCAATGTGTTTGAGAAGTTCACAGCTGCTCAAATGGTGAACAAATTTTGATCACTGATTTATGAAGGACAAGGATATAAGTTATACCACATGTTACAGTACTGTGGCAGCACCTTGCTGGAGAATTATTTGAAAATCAATATAAAAATGAAAACAGCCAAACAAACACCAAGAATACAAAGCAGAAATTTCCTTTCATTGCAGGGCACAAAGGTTCATCATTATCATAATGAAGCCCAACACTGAACCCCAAGAAGTGGTAACTCAATTCAAGTAATATCTTTACAACCCATTCCTACAATAACCATTTTAACATTCACATCCTAACTATGCTGAGGTTGTCCAGCTGGTATACCATCACCCTTTCTAAGCAAAATGTGTATGAATTGACTGTACTTTGGAGATGCTAATAAATCAGTAAAAATAGAACACACAACAAAGGGAAAGTGTTTCAAAGCTTGTAGATTATTTGTTTCTTGTGACAAAGTCAACTGCTGTGGTTATGTTCAATCAAATGAAGTGTGCTGTAATGACTATTGATGACATATTTGGAGAGATGTGGGAGGAAATGGTACTGGTGGCCTGTTTTGCAGGATATTTCAAAACTACATGGCAGGAAATAAGGACTATCTTAAGAGCCACACCCAGCTTAGTCAGTCTTCACTCGGCACTTCACTCACTACCTGAATTTCAAATTATTATAATTAAACATACAGAACTATGATAAAAACAATCTTGATCTCCTAACCCACAACAAAAAGCTTTAAAGAGGATTTTATTCAGTTTAGTTCATATAAGACACAAAATGAAGAAAACTCAAGTTATGAGTATAGGGCATAGGTTGGTAGTTGGTTACTGACATTTTGGGACAACCTATCAGTCCCATCTTCAAGGGTCATGCTTGATCCTTGAAGATAGGACTAACAGGCTGTCCCACAAAATCAGTAACCAACTTCAAACCTATGCCACCTAACATCACAGACAGAAGGCCTCAACATTTTGACAGCAGAAGCCTGAAATCTCACAAACTGCTATAATTTTATTAGTAATGCATAAAATTCCACCAATAATGTCTACGCCTTGCCGTGGTGGTGCAGCTTGTGTAATCCAATGATCTCAAGAGCTATGCTGGTAGTTGTGTAGCTAGTGGCAGGGTCTCCCTGGCCAGACAGGTCAAGAGATTCCAGAATTAGGGTTGGGCAATGGGTTGACATCCCAATCCCACACAAAACAAGTTTTTTGAGAAAACAGTACAATTGAATTCACAACCAGATGCGAGAATTTATATACACTGTGAATAAGAAACAGACAGGCAATGGCCAGAGACTGAAAGGAATGGAGGAAGATTGAACTGGTAGCCAAGGTCCAGAATGGCCTGTAGCACTTCAGAAGAGTGCATGAAATTACCTGGATGAAAATGAAATATAATATTGATGATATCCTGATCACCCCAGGTGATTTTCAACTTATACTCTTTGTAAATTGGTACAACATAGTCGGTCCAACTAAATGCTCTCATGCGCGTAAGATTCATTAGCATGACACCGGAGTTCACACCTGAAATAGAATTTGGTAGCAATGAGTGATATAAATACACTCTCTGACCCTTCAAAAACATTCAGTATCTTTAGAGTACTTCAATTAACATTAGATACTAAACATGATTATAGTGCATATCAAAAAAAGCGCAAGTGGATGCAATGTCTGTTCACTTCATTTGTGTCTGTATGTCAAAATAATACTCGACACACTCCATGAATGGATGTACACAATGCAAATAAATTCTAGTTTATTCATTTCCATTCTCAGTCAATAACGTTCTACTAATCCTGTTCTATGCAAGCATACAAATTAATGTGTGATACCGCACTATATAAGCTTAACTACAAATATTTCAGTTGTCACAGTGTAGAATTATCTCCTTACTAGATAATACCACATTAATATGCATTGTTTCTTTTCTTATAAACCTGCAGCATATGTTCACTATTACTGCAGTATATAATCAAAATTATTTAAGTACAATATTTACCTAAATATCCATAGTAAGGGTGTTTAGCAAAACGATTGTACCAGCCTGTATTAGGATCTTCATGCTCTAGTGTAAGTGCTGCCATTTGGGAGGCATTCATAAGGTCAAAATGTCTCCAAACATCTTCCAGAGGACCAAGAAATAATGTGTCTGTATCAACATAGAGAAGAGAGTCTACATCGGGTAATACTGTCTGAAAATAAAAAAATAAAATAGAGGTGAATTAAATCCATCTTGGTATCAATGGCAATGAGGTTATACATGGATGCTAAATTATGAAAAGAACTGGAGTTTTATCCATAAGGAGGTTTTGTAAGTCAAAAATCAATCTTCCCCTTCACTGGAGCACAGATAGTGTAGCTGAGGTTTGTGTCCTTCTGGAACATGATGCCACATCAGAGGGTAATCAGTGCTGGAGATATTGAGAAAATGTAGTGGTCTGACCTTCAGGGGTCAAAATGTCCACAACAGAGCACCATATCCTGGAAGGATGGAAACCTCAACTACAGCGCTGCAAAAACCTAAAACTCACAGGGACAGTGTAGGTGGTATAGTGAATAGGCAAGCAACTGATTGTGGCTCAATCCTAGGAAGAGGTAAAAGATTTTTACTTCTCCAAAGCATCTAAATTAGGTCTGGGACTCACCAAGACTCCTATTCAATGGGACCTGGGGACTTTTTCCTTGGAAGTGGAGCAGCTGGCATTATGAAGCTGACCACTCACCTCCATCTAGTGCTCAAGTTAAGAATAACGGGAGCTGCACCTCAACCCCTCCTTATGACTTCATGGCATGTACTGGGACAACTTTCCCTCATGACATGTTTCCAGTATGGTTACCATAGTATAATAAGAATAATGGGAGCTGCACCTCCACTCCTCCTTATGACTTCATGGCATGTACTGAGACAACTTTCCCTCATGACATGTTTCCTGTATGGTTACCATAGTACAACCTACAATCAATAAAGCCTCACACAATGATGATGATGGTGGTGGTGGTGGTGATGATTATGATGAAAGCAGCAGGAAGGCACACAACAAAGAGAGCAGGATTGGGACAGTGCTTTAAAAAAAAAGGGAAAGCAATGCATGGACAGTACCTTAAAAGTATACATAGCTGATTAGTGAAGAAGGTACGTTGTATGACTATCGAGGGAAGATCTGCAAGCAGAAACTGAAAGTAAAATAATAGTGGCATAAGATCAGGCACTACAAACCAAATATTATGCAACAACAATACTGGAAACAGAAACAGCACATGCAGACTGTGTCAACAATTCAACAAGAAAACAAACCACAAATCAGCATGCCCAATATTGGCAAAATAAGAATAAAGAAACATCAGTGTGTGTGCTCAACTATGCTTTAATATATGTAAGGAAAGGGGGTTAAATTTAGACAAGGAACACTGGTATAAGCAAGCACCACAAGCACAAACAGATTATGAAAATAAGGTAACCATATTACGGAAACACCAAGTGAAATGTGACACAGCCATCCCTAACAAGAAACTGGATATCACAATTCATGATAATGAAAAAGGAACATGTATTTTAACAAGAAAACATAAAGGCAGGAACAGGAACCTAGTCAAGAAAGAGCTGAGAAGATTTTAAACAGAAATACAGCATATGTGGAATTAGGAACAGAAGTGATACAAGTAATATTGATAATAGTACCTTTGAGAGGGTGGAAAGAGTTTAAATATTTGGGAACAGCTTTAACAAATCAAAATTCTATTGCGGAAGATATTAAGAGCAGACTGAGGTCAGGAAATGCTTGCTATCATTCGGTGCAGAACCTTTTGTCTTCCAGGTTGCTATCCAAAACTTTAAAGATCAAGATATATAGAACTATAATTTTGCCTGTTGTTTT
>Ga0123354_10000609_pt1 | contig 37298 bp, 39 predicted proteins | sample TergutLab28metaG_2_FD_97872 | JGI IMG/M metagenome (GOLD analysis project Ga0123354, IMG submission 97872) | Labiotermes labralis P4 segment gut microbial communities from Petit-Saut dam, French Guiana - Lab288 P4 | ecosystem: Host-associated > Arthropoda: Insects > Digestive system > Gut ... | reverse complement strand
TTCTAAAAACTCGTTGGAGACAATTGTTATCTCCCCTTACAAGTAAGGCATGTAATCTTTCGAATAGTAATCTATTAGCATTTCGTACCACACGCACTCGCACTTGCGCATACAGCACAAGAAACAATACAAGTATCGCCCAAAATAGTTGTAGGACCACTGCCGCCACCACCATTACAGCCCATCCAACATGTATTGCAATTCGTGCCACCATTACAGTTACCTTCAGTATAAACATCACCCCTTTGCTAATAAATTTATTATTCTATGGTGTATTAGGTAGAAAAAATAAGTTCAAACAGGAAAATGCAGTTTGATTCTTCCATTTTCTTTTTAATACGGTATTTCCGTTGATTGACCGGCTGCTTGTTTACATCTCCCATACAGTGGGAGATAAGTAAATTATCCAAACCTAATTTTGCCAGACAGCAAAAAGTAATATCTTCGGCGGTTAAACTCGGGCAGGCTTCTTTCATTGTCTTGATTAATCGAGTAAAAACGTATCGTACTTCTCTGTTCAATTGTTGTCTTTCGTCTGGACTCAGACATTTATTGTTGCATTTTTGTTTGATTAGCCGGGAACTATCCGTTGTCATAAATAATTTACATTCCGATTGAAACAGGTCGAGAATCAAATCTTTCAATTGAAATACATCGAAAATTAATTCTTTCATTTCCATATAATATAATTTTTAGGTAATTTTTTATAATCGAAAGACATAAAAAAGATGCACATCTCAAAATTATATTTTATGACAACAGATTCATCTTCCGTGTTTTGAATCTTATCGAAAATACATTCAGCTATTGAATCAATTTTTTGTTTTATGATGGATTCCATAAATGATAAATTTTTCAAAGGTAATTCATAAAAAATGATTCATATCGTCACTACGATAACAATATAATTGTTTATATGACTGAAAGTAAACCATTTAAAATTAGTATAATAACAATATGCTCTGTAAATGACAAGTATTGCCATTTACTTATTACTTTTTTCCCGCTCGTGATTTCAAATATGATTATAGGAGGTCGTACAATTTTCCATAGCGTATGGCAACGCCCTACGAAAAAGTCAGAATTTGCACATCGTATTCTAAATACATCTCCATACTTTTATTTTGTTCCTGATTTATCGCACAAAACCTAATTTTCGTCTCATTTCAATTTAACAAATATTAAAAGTTTGCATTCAGTCCAAGTCCGCACTAAGTCCATACTAAGTCCATACCAAGTCCATACCAAGTCCATACCAAGTCCACTCAAACCATAATTAACATATTTTAATCATTCTGTATATTCATTATTAATCAGGTTTTTATGAAATAAATCCTATGGGAAATCCTATTTTTTCAGGTTCTTTTTTCTAAGAAAAAAGCTTAAATAAACTTAATTTTAAAAGAAAAGCAAGTCGGAAGAAAAACAACATCGCTACTTGCGGAAAGAGTTTGCATATACTCAATTTGTGAAAACGCTTACTCTGCCCGACGATGTCGATAAAGAAGCAATTAGCGCTTAATACGATAACGGAATCTTGATTGTTGAAGTTCCAAGAAAGCTCAAAGCAGTCGCTGAGGAAACGAAATCCATTACCGTTTCTTAATGGAATTTATTAAACTCAGACGGTACCCAAAAAGTTTCCTGGAGATATTCTTCAGGAAATTTTTTTTATATTCCTGCAACTTTTTCACTTTTTGACCGTCTTTATAAATAGAAATGGGGCAAAACAAATTTAAAACTACCTTGTTGCCGATCAGAGATAAACTATTTCGTTTAGCCTTGAGTATCACCGGAAACAAAGAGGATGCGGAAGACGTAGTCCAAGATGTTCTTTTACATATTTTGAAAAAAGACGATTGGGAGAATATCGAAAATCTTGAAGCCTATTGTTTTCGTTCAACAAGGAATCGGGCGTTAGATACAATTGCCCTGAAAGAGAATCAGGTTTTAGCGTTCCCCGACAATTTCGATTATCCTTTGCAAGAGGATATCGAACGGAAGATGGAAGCGCAAGAGCAAATCGACTTAATAGAAAATTGGTTGACAAAATTGCCGGAGAAGCAACAAACAATTTTTCGATTAAGAGAAGTGGAGGAGTTGAGTTATAAAGAAATAGCTTCAATTCTGAATATTAAGGAAGAACAAGTGAAAACTATTTTATTCCGGATACGCCGGAAATTAAAAGAATATTTTGATAAAAACTAAAATGACATCCGAACAGATTAAACTACTTTTGGAAAAATATTGGGCTTGTGATACTTCAATAGAAGAAGAACTCGTTCTAAGAACTTTCTTTTCAGGAAATACCGTTCCGGAAGAACTGAGGAAGTATCAACCTTTATTTTTGTGGAAAACAAAACAATTGCAACTAAAAGGAAACGGAAAACCGACCACCGTAAAAAAACAGGCAAGCTTCCAATGGTATTCTTTCCTGAAAATAGCCGCTTCCGTTTTACTGATTTTTACGTTAGGGATAAGTATTAATACGCATTATCAGCAGGAAAAACAGATGGATAAAATATTCTCCGATACTTATTCCGATCCGGAAGACGCCTTGAGAGAAACTCAAAATGTTATAGGGAAAATATCTTCCGCCCTTAATCTGGCGAAGAATAAGCAAGATGAAGTTCATGCGATTGATTCGCTGGAACAAACTCCTAAAAAAAATACTGTTGAATAATGAATAAATCTACGGTATTGTGCATTTTTCTCTGGATCAGTCTTTCTGTGTCGGCTCAAGATATAATTTCTTCTTTTATAGACAAGCACGAAAAAGATGATAATTTGGAGGTTATTTCTATCGGTAAAAAAATGATGAGAACGCTGGATTCTCTCACTACCGACAATCCGGATTTGAAAGAAGCAATCAAAGGTTTGGAAACGATTCGTATCGTTTCGTCAAAAGACAGGGATTTAGATGGAGAATATTACGATTGTGCGCGGGATTTATTATCAAAAAGCAAGGGATTGAAAGAGATATTATCAATCAATGAAGAAGATAAGGAATTAATTGTAATGATTCGAGAATCGAAAAACTTGGTAAAAGAATTAATTTTACTTTCGGAAAAGCCGGAAAAATTTAACCTGATTTCAATCAGTGGGAACATTAATTTAGATGTTCTGCTTAAATATTCCGAAGGATTAAATATAAAACAACTGAAACAATTAAAGTCAATAAATAATAAATAATAACAATCAATAATTTTCAAACTAACTTTTTTATCAAAGAAGAAAACGGTGGGACGGGAGTTTCGCCGTTTTTTGTTCCTGAATCGTTTGAATAAGCAAAGCATATTGTTCACGGACGTCCGCCCAATCAAAATAAGCGGGATGAGTGAAATTCATATACTTCAAAATTTTGAAAGCATTGAAATACGAAAAAAAACGTTTGCGAAAATTCGGAAGAGAAGCCGTATGCCGGTTAATTTCTTCAATTTTGGAAAGGAAACCATCTTCTTTGAGAAATAAGAGAAGATATTCCGGTAAATCACAGATGCAGTTTTCAACTTCTTTCTGTGGTTTTTTGAAAAACGAATCGATTTCATCGAAAAAAAGCTTCAATGTTCTGAAAGCCTCCACTTGGTAGGTGAATTTTGATAATTGATTTTCAGTTACCATTTTTTGTAAAGCCGGACCTGTCCCGAAAGGCACCCGGTCGGAAGTACGGGCTGACGGATAAACGCAAGTCGTATCGATAAAACGCGTTTTTCCGAGAGGAAACACTTTTTGCAGGAAATAAAAATCCTCTCCCGACTGTTGTTTTCCCATTCCGCCCGCTTTGAGGTAAGTTTCGACAGTAACCGCAAAAGCCGAACCAATGGTGTAATACGGATAGGGATAACCGCAAAATTCCAATGCTCGACGGTAATAGCGCAAATACGTTTCATAATTGGTGGCAGCAATTCGCAAAGGGTCGGAAACATTCAAATGTTCAACCGGATGATGAAATTCAATCGTCGCCGAATGAAGCCGGTATTCATTAAAATTCCGGTAAATCTCTGTTAAGTAATTAGCTTCTAATAAACAGTCGGCATCCAGACTTACAATAATCCCCGCCTTATTTCCGGCAAAATGACGAATGGCTTCTTCCATTCCCAATTTGCGCGGAAGTCCTGCGCCTGTCTGCCGCCCCGGAAGGTTTTCGACTAAAAGCGGCGTTAAGAAAAAAGTAGAAGAATTATTTTTTGAAGCAAAATCTTTCATTTGGCGATAAGAATCCCTATTCATCGCCAAAATCTCATCCGTATCAATTCCGTATGAATTGATTAAAAGAATGATTTCGACAGGGAAATCGCCACGTTCACAATTAAAAAGGCTCTGGATGGTTCGCTTAATTTCCGGTTCCTTATAACAAGGAATAACAATAATCATTTGGACGGCACATAACGGGAATTTAAAAATTCTAAAACATCTTTAGTGATATCATAGGAATCGTCTGCATAAAGAATATTGTCCGTGCCGCTATTACTAAGGATAATTTCATATTTTTCCGGAGTGTTAAACTGTTTCAAAGCGTTGATGATCGTGTCTTGTATCTGTTGAAACACTTTCGCCTGTTCAATTTGCATTTCTTTATCCGCTTGCGCCGCTTGGTTATCCAAATCCTGTTTCTGCCGGAGCAATCGGTCTTGCTCCTGCGCTTGCCGTTCCTGGCTTATAAAAGCATTCATCTGCGACTTCTGTTGATAATCAGCAACATCTTTGCTAAACTTATCAGCTTTTTTATTCAAGTCTAATTTCTTATCCTCCGCTTTCTTTATAAGGGATTCATTCAACTCATTGAAATATTTGTATTTCGGCAAGAGCGAGTCTGTCCGAACGTATGCAATCGGCAAATGAAAATTTGCCGAATCCGAAACTAAAGCGGTAGCTCCAGGGCTATTTACATTCACTTTTTTTCCCGTAAAATGCAGGATAAATAATACGATGACTGCTACTATTAAAATCCCATTAATAATGTAGTTACTATTTTTCATACTAAAATAAATTATATAATTTTCGTTCCTTTATTTCATTTGCGAATGCAAATATAATTAAAATATGAATACTCCTATATTTAATTTGAATATTCTGTTTCTTTTTGCAAGAATAATTAATAAATATTCAAATGTTTTTAGTAATAAATAATTGTTTCGCTCTAAATAAAATGTTAATTTTGCAGCAAAAAATAAACCGTTTTTTATTATGGCAAAAGATATAAAATTTAGTTTAGTTTATCGTGATATGTGGCAATCGTCCGGTAAATACCAACCCCGAGCTGAGCAATTGAAGCAGATTGCTCCTGTGATTGTAGATATGGGTTGTTTTTCAAGGGTTGAAACCAATGGCGGAGCCTTTGAACAAGTCAATCTACTTTCCGGTGAAAATCCTAACAACGCAGTCCGCGAATTTACAGCGGCTTTTAATAAAGCCGGTATTCAAACGCACATGCTCGACAGAGGATTGAACGGACTTCGAATGAATCCGGTTCCTTCCGATGTAAGAAAATTAATGTACAAAGTAAAACATGCGCAAGGAGTGGATATCACCCGTATTTTCTGCGGGCTGAACGATGTCCGGAACATTATTCCGTCTATCCAATACGCCAAAGAAGGAGGGATGATTTCGCAATCAGCCTTATGTATTACGTATTCACCGATTCATACCGTAAATTATTACGTAAATATGGCGGAGCAGTTGATTGAAGCAGGAACGAAAGAAATCTGCCTGAAAGATATGGCAGGTATCGGTCGTCCATATAGCATTGGGCAGATTATCAAAGGGATAAAAACAAGACATCCTAATATTCCTATTCAATATCACGGACACACAGGACCCGGCTTTTCCGTAGCGTCCATGATGGAAGCCGCCAAAAATGGCGTTGATTACTTGGATACCGCTATTGAACCGCTGGCGTGGGGAATGGTTCATCCGGATGTGATTACGATTCAAGCGATGTTGAAAGACGCCGGATTTTCGGTTCCCGACATCAATATGGACGCTTATATGGAAGCGCGCCGTTTGACTCAAGAGTTTATTGATGATTTCTTGGGATTTTTCATCGACCCAAGCAATAAAATCATGACTTCTTTGTTGGTTGGATGCGGTCTCCCCGGTGGCATGATGGGATCCATGATGGCAGACCTGAAAGGAATGCATAATGCTATCAATATGGCTCTTAAACAAAAAGGAAAGAAAGAAGTTACGTTGAACTATCTGGTCGTTCAATTGTTTAATGAAGTGGGAACTATTTGGCCTATGTTGGGCTATCCGCCTTTGGTAACGCCTTTCAGCCAATACGTAAAAAATATTGCATTGATGAATATTTTGGCTAATGCTAAAGACGAACCCCGTTTCTCAATGATTGACAAAGACAGTTGGAATATGATTCTCGGAAAAATGGGAAAACTTCCGGGTCCATTAGCGCCTGAAATCATTGAATTGGCAAAAGCTAACCACTTGGAATTTTATGAAGGCGACCCGCAATTGCCTTTCCCCGACGATTTGGAACGTTTCCGTCAAGAGATGCAGACCCTCGGATGGGAGGCGGGTCCCGACAACGAAGAATTATTTGAATTTGCCATGCACGAACGGCAGTACCGCGATATGAAATCAGGGGCGGCAAAAAATCGTTTCAATCAGGAATTGGATCAGGCGAAAGAAAAAGCAGGAACTCCAATTATTGTCAAGCGTCCTGTAGTTGAAATCCCCATGTTCAGTTTTGAAGAAATCAGCAAGATATATCCTTCTGCCAAACCGATACATGCGCCATGCAGAGGGCAAGTTATTTGGCAATACGATTTGACGGACGAATCGTCGGCTCCTTTTGAAGGTTCTACCATCAAAGCAGGCGACAACCTATGCTACATTCAAAATTTCTATGGAATCGAACCGGTTGTAGCCGGTTACGGAGGGACAATCGTTGGCACGTATGTAGAGCAAGGGAATGAAGTTCAAAAAGGCGAAATCATGGCGTTTATTAATTAATTTTTCGCTCTTTTATTAGTAAAAAGGCAAACAAATATCGCCAAACCGGAAATTTATTGTTCCGGTTTGGCGATTATTTTTTTTACTTCAACGATTAATCGTTATTACCGGCGCGCTTGCCAAGTTGAGCGTCCATAGCATATAAACCGGCGGGATGGGTTTCGACTTTTTTCAATTTTTCCAAAACCTTCCGTGCAGTATCTTCCTCTTCGACTTGTTCATCCACAAACCATTTGAGCATGTTTTGAGCTGGATAGTCTTTCGTTTCATTAGCCAACTCCACCAAGGCATAAATCTTCTCGGTTACGAGTTTTTCGTGCATCAACGTATCTTCGAAAGCGTCTTTAGGGGAATTCCACTCTTGCCGGACTGCTGCAATCGGTTCTAATTTGACTTTTCCATCCATTTCACCGATAAATTTCATGAAGCGGGTAGCATGTCCAAATTCTTCTTTCGCCTGTTTAGCAAACCAAGCGGCGAAGCCTTCAAAGCCTTTGTTTTCCATATCATAAGCCATCGATAAATACAGATAGCTCGATTCTAACTCAAAATTTACTTGCCGGTTTAATTCAACCTCCATTTTAGTTTTTAACATATTTCTATAATATTAAAGTGAAACATTTATGTGATATAATAGAATACAAAGTCGCAAAGTTAATGAAAAGTTTGGTTAAATGGCGAAATATTGTTCCTTAATTAACCGTAGAGTAATTAAGGTCAGAATTTTCACATGAAATTTTAGACAAAGAGAACTCTATAGACGAAGATTGGAAGGCGTTTTCCAACATTGGATTTAATTTTTCCCAAACATTATCGACGGTTAGCAAGTCAAATTTAGAAGTAAAACTTAACTTCGGATTTTTGGCTTTTTCTTCGGAAATGTCGGCAGGCTCTATTCCTTGATAACGGTCATTGGCGCCCGGCAACCATTCGTATTTATTGATAGTTGGCGGATAGATAGCAAAAGAAGGTATCTTGAGCGCTTGAGAAATGTGACGCGAACCGCCTTCGTTCCCGAAGAAAAAGTTGGAAAGGCTTATCATCGCCGCTAAATCCCGCAAATTATCCGCACGGACGTTGGTAAATACATGCGGATGATTATCCATCCGATTACGCAATTGAACGGCAACAGCCTCTTCCGTTTGATCAGCAAAATTAAAAATTAACTGGGCGTCGTAATGCTCAATGATTCGTTCCAAGACTTGACGCATTCGCTCTTCGTTCCATACTTTATGCGGAATGCGGGTTGCAACGGCACAAATAACCATCGGTTTTGAGAAATCAACGCCGGCATTTTCCATTTTAACACGAAAAGCAGACTGTTCTTCGGGAGTAATATACAAAGTAAAATCCCGCTTATATAAAATTTTAAAATAATTCTCCAATGGATGAAGAAGGTATAAAAGACGGCTCAATCTGTCGCCGTGATTTGGTTCTGCAGGACGGTAATTCTGTAGAAATAAATTATAGACTTTCTTCCATCCGATGCGGTAAGGCGTTTGAAGAGAAAAGAGTGAAAATAAAAGGGTTTTCACCGTAGCCCTGATATCCACTATCAAATCGTATTTGCCGGAGCTCATGATGCAACGAACTTTTTGGAGATAAGTAATCCAATTAGCCATCTCGTCTTTTGTGAAAGAAATAATATGGTCTATATCCGGATGATTTTCAAATAAAGGTGCAATTTCCACATTAAGGACGTAATCAATGGTTGCATCGGGAAATGTTTTGCGGAGCGAGGAACAAATGACAGTGGAAAGTACGGCGTCCCCTACTCTTCTAAATCGCAGCACAATGATTCGATGCACCGGCTTCATAATTCTTTATTTTATTTATACTGCGAAGATACATAAATCTATCGGTTTCCCCAAATGGTTAAAAAAAATAGAGCGAAAGTACAAGGAAAAATTAAATCCCTTATCGATATATTTCACAAATTCCAACATTTTCTTATCTTTGCAGCCAATTAATTCGTAAATAATTTAATCATGAGTAAATTAAGATTTGAAACATTACAGGTACATGCAGGACAGGAAGTAGATAAAACGACTCATTCTCGAGCATTACCTATTTATCAGACCACATCCTACGTTTTTGAAGACGCAAAAGATGGAGCTGACCTTTTCGCCCTTCGTAAGTTCGGAAACATCTATACACGATTGCAAAACCCTACGACAGACGTTTTTGAGAAACGAGTAGCAGCATTGGAAGGCGGCGTTACCGGGTTGGCGACATCCTCCGGTCAATCGGCTCAATTTATTGCATTGAATAATATTCTACAAGTCGGAGATAATTTCGTATCCACTTCTCATTTATATGGCGGAACATACAATCAGTTTAAGACGCAATTCAAACGTTTGGGCATTGAGGTTCATTTTACTCCGAATGACAATCCGGAAGAATTTGAGAAATTAATTGATGAAAAGACAAAAGCCCTTTATATAGAAACTATCGGAAATCCGGAACTGAATATCCCTGATTTTGATGCTATTGCTAAGGTTGCTCAACAACACAACCTTCCGCTTTTCGTCGATAATACCTTTGGCGCTGGAGGAGCTTTGTTCCGTCCGATAGAACATGGCGCATCCATAGTTGTCGAGTCTGCGACTAAATGGATTGGCGGGCATGGAACGTCTATTGGCGGAATCATTGTTGACAGCGGAACTTTTAATTGGGGCAATGGAAAATTTCCTACATTTACGGAACCTTCCGAAAGTTATCACGGATTGGTATTTTGGGATGTATTTGGCGCCAACGGAGCGTTTGGAAATATTGCTTTTAACCTACGCGCCCGCGTGGAAGGACTTCGCGATTGGGGAAATACAATAAGTCCTTTCAATTCTTTCCTTTTAGTGCAAGGGTTGGAAACATTATCGCTCCGGGTGGAACGTCACGTGCAAAATACGCAAGCGCTTGCCGAATGGTTAGAAAAGCATCCGAAAGTGGAACATGTAAACTATCCCGGTCTGAAAAGTAGCAAATATTATGATCTCGCTAAGAAATATTTTCCGAAAGGACCCGGCGCTGTGCTGACTTTCAAAGTAAAAGGCGATCCCTCAAACGCGAACAAGGTAATTGACAACGTAAAATTGTTAAGCCATCTGGCAAATATAGGAGATGCCAAGTCGTTGATTATCCATCCGGCTGCCACAACCCACGAGCAACTTTCACCTGAAGCTCAAAAAGCGGCGGGAGTTGAACGCGGATTATTGCGCGTATCGGTCGGCATTGAACATATCGACGATATTAAAGAAGATCTGGAACAAGCATTGGGGGCTATCAAGTAAGCCATTCTATCGTTAATACTTCAGCCATTTTACTATTTCGCCATACGTCGGTTTTTTGCCATACATCAATATACCGACGCGATAAATTTTTGCTGCTAATTTCACGATAAGAATAACGGTAATCACTAATAAAGCGATTGATAAAAGCATTTGCCACCAAGGAACGCCGAAAGGCACGCGAACCATCATTACTATGGGCGAAGTTAATGGGATTAATGACGCCCAAAAAGCTAAAGGTCCATCGGGATTTTGAGCGCTGAAAATACCTGCATAAAGGGCGAATAAGACCAAAATAGTGATAGGCATCATGTATTGCTGCGTATCTTCCTGACTGTTGACCATCGCTCCGATAGCGGCAAACAGGGAACCATACATCAAGTATCCGCCAATAAAAAATATGATAAAGAAGAAGCTGATTTCCGCTAAATTAACGGAATCGAATAATCCGCTCAATTTTTGAAAGAGATTGAAGCCGCCGGTGAAAAATATTCCCGAAAAGCTAAGCCCGAAAAGGACCGCCATCCAAATGGCGAATTGAGTCAGACCAACGAATCCTATGCCTATCAGTTTCCCCATCATCAAGTCGAAAGGTTTAACCGAAGAGACAATTACTTCGACAATACGGTTGGTTTTTTCTTCCATAACGCCTTGCATCACCATCGCTCCGTACATAAAAATGAACATATATATCAAAGTTGTAAAAATGATGCCGATGCTTGAAGCAAATTCCGCCGAAGTTTGTATTTCTTTTCCGTTTTCGTCCGTCTTAATTGTTTTTATTTTCAGATTCACTTTGCTGTCTTTAATGATGTTCTTCAGGTTAGGAATCTGATAAGACTCTAACTTTTTATTACTTAGATAGTCATTCAATTGAGATGTAATCGTGTTTTCAGCTCCTGCTACTACTTGCTTATGCGAATAAAGCGTAATGGCATTGGGATTTTTCAGCAGGTCGTCCGTAATTACTAAACTTGCGTAAACCGATTCATCGGATTTTTTACGGAAATCTGCAAATCCATTTTTTGCTTCGACGAATAAAAACTGGTCGGTATTTTTTAATAACGGTAAATATTCGCCGGTTTCATCGGAAACAACGATCACTTTAGCTGTTTTATCGCTAATTTTTGATAGAAATACAATCCCGATAATCATACCTACGAAAAGGATAGGTATGACAAGCGTAAGAATAATGAAAGACTTCTTCCGGACACGGGTCATATATTCCCGTACGATAACAATTCCTATTTTACTCATATCCTGTTATTTTTTGTAACTGTTTGAATAAAGATATCATTCATGGAAGGGATTTCTTCTTCAAATGAAAGAATCTCATTTTTTTGTAATAAAAGCGACAGAAAATCCGAATTGGACAAATGCTGCAAACTCCGCACGCGGAACCAATGAGTATGGAAATGGTTTCCTGTTTCCAGAATTTCACAAAAAACAGGGTCGATATTCAAATTTTCATTTTCGATTTGCAATTTGAAAATATGCTTCTTGTGACGCATGCGAATTTCAGCAACATCGCCGCTGAGAACGACCTCCGAACGATTAATTAGCGTGATTTCATCGCAAATTTCTTCGACGGAAGCCATATTATGCGTAGAGAAAATAATGGTTTTCCCTTTTGCCTTTAAATCCAATATTTCGTTTTTCAACAATTCGGTATTCAACGGATCAAAACCGCTAAACGGTTCGTCGAAAATCAATAATTCCGGTTCGTGGACAACTGTTATTATAAATTGTATTTTTTGCTGCATTCCTTTTGAAAGCTCTTCCAATTTTTTATTCCACCACGAAAGGATGTCAAACTTTTCAAACCACACTTTTAGCCGTTTTTTGGCTTCGGCATCCGATAAACCTTTCAAGCGGGCTAAATAAACCGCCTGCTCTCCTACTTTCATTTTTTTGTACAAGCCTCTTTCTTCAGGCAAATAGCCAATATTGTAGATATCGTCGGGCGCCAACGGTCGATTTTTGAACAGTACTTCACCTGAATCGGGAGCGGTAATTCGGTTGATAATCCGGATTAAAGTTGTCTTCCCTGCTCCGTTGGGACCTAACAATCCAAAAATCTTCTGTTCCGGAACCTGTATGCTGACACGGTTTAGCGCCAAATGAGCATCATATTGCTTAACAACTTCTTTTGTCTCAAGAAAAACCATAGATTTGAAATTTTCCGTAAAGGTAGATAATTTATACAAAATCAAGTGGTTTTTGCATAACTTTTTTTATAACATGCGATAGTGGACATAGTGGCAACTGCAAAATATAAAATCAGAACGGATATCCTATCGCCACGTAAACTGCCGAGTTATTCCACAAATTCTTTTTTAAGAACATGAAACGATTCCCTTCGGGGAGCGCAGGGTCGTAAACCCGGGTGCCGGCATCTAAGCGGAAAATAAAGAAGCTAAAATCAAAACGTAATCCAACACCGGTTCCGATAGCTAATTCTTTATAAAACCGATTCCATTGAAAAAAACCGCCGGGTTGTCCTTCATAATTTTTGATTGTCCACGTATTTCCGCAATCAATAAAAAACGCAGGCTCTAACCATTTCAACATTTTCTGACGATATTCGCCACTCAAAATATAATAAATATCTCCGACATGCGTCGTAGGGTCGCCGGGAATACCTTGGTTGAACGAACCGGGTCCCAGATAGCGGGTAGGCCAACCACGTACGCTGTTCGGTCCTCCTGCAAAAAAACGCTTATCAAAAGGGAGTATCATTGAATTTTGATAAGGATAAGCCAATCCGAAAGCGGTATGAAAGGCTAATTTGCCGGATTCGCTTAACGGAACGGTTTCGGCATAGTCGATCGTTCCTTTCAGGTATTGAGCGAACGGAATTTCTCCTATTGTGTACTGTCCGAGTTCATTCGTTTCCGCATGAGTTAAAGAAAAAATTCCCCGTAAAGCATTGCCCGATGATTCGGCGTTGAATCGTACGGTATATAAATGTTGAAACATTTTACCCTGATTTTCATTGGTATAAATCAGACTATAATCAATTCCCGCCGTAAACACATTGTTGTAACTTAATCGCGTCAACGGATCGATTTCAGTATTCAAATATTGTTGAAAACTATCTGATTTCCATGGCATAGCCACATAATTTATATCCAAAAGATTAATTGAATGCGTCACGCGATTGTGTCGATCCGACCAGCGAATTTGCCACTTGAAATTAAAAAAATCTCGTGTGTATTCCGGTCGTTTTTGAACATCGTACCCTAAACTGTATTGGGTTTGCATATTGTAATTATTCTGGAGATAAGCGCTTAAAAAAGGGAAATGAAGTTTGGAAAAAGTCAACGACGGAAGAATCCCTATCTCATAAAAGTTCGGATTCATCGAATTATTTCCCGAACTACCGGAAACAAATTCATAAGCTCCTTTCAGTTGAATATTAAAAATTTCAGAACCGTTGAACAAATTCTGATGCCCATAGTTTATGTCTAAAGCTACTCCCAAATCACCCGCATTATTTGTACCTCCCAAACGGGTTTGAAACGAATGAATGTTCCCCGGCGTCAGAAAAATATCGCAATCGAGAAGTGTTGAATCGGGATAATTTCTTTCTTTGTAGTTCACATTAACGCGATTCACACAGTTCAATGCTTGAAAAAGACCGTAAGTAGATGTTTCCGCCCTCTCCCGGAATACGCCGCCCGGGCGTACCGTTACTTTATCGGTAATGACATTGGGACGCAAAAAGTGAAGTTTATCATAATAGATGAGGATGCCGTTCTTTTCGGTAGAATCAACAATGACATATTTTTCGCGCTCCAAAGGGTCGTAGCCGCTGAACACATTTACTTTGGCAATCCGATAAACGTTAGTCAGCGTAGAATCGGTCAAAAACAAGGTTAAGTCAACCTGATTGGTATTTAAGGTTGTATCGGCTAAAAAATGTAAATTATCGATGGTTAAATCATAATATCCCTGATTTCGAAGAATATTGCTTACTCTCATTCTTTCTTCATTCAACTTATTCATGTCAAAAATACTTCCTTGTTTGACTGCAGTGGCGGCAAGGATATAGTTGTTTCGGCGACGCTGCCGGTTACGGTTTGCATTTGAACTTCTAACCGCTAAACTATCGATGGACTGTCCGTCTGAGCGAACCAATCTCGACAACCAATTTCTTGACGGACGAATCCCTCGCGCTAAACTATTCATCTGTGAATCCGGAAGCTGTATATTATAATCTCGTATCCGGTAAGGGATTCCTTCATGAATTAAGTAATTTACCGAAACTTTTTTACCTACCGTATCGGTAACAGCCTGCACGTTTGCGTTTAGAAAACCTAAATTTTTAATTTCAATCGACAATTCGGTTAACGACTGATTAACCGAGTTTTGATTATAGATAACCGGGGGTTCGCCAAGTTTACGAATTGTTCTTTTAAACCAGTTTGAATCGTTGCGTACGCTATTATAAATCATCAGTCCAAATTTGGAATCATTCGGTTTTTGCTTGATGAAATCCAATAACTGAGTTCCGGAAACTTCGGTGGAATCGGATTTTAATGAAATCTTATCCAAAAGGTATTGCCCTTCAGGAATGTTTTTTGTTACACTGCACGACACAATAAAAAAACACAACCATGCGATCGCTACTGCAAACAATATCCGTATGGAAACTTGTGAAACCATCGGTTTAATGCGCCTCCAGCCAATTATTTCCAACACCGCAATCGGCAATCAGCGGGACGTTCAGCCGAGCGGCGTTCTCCATTTCATACACGACAATTTCTTTCACTCTATCCAATTCATCGGGAAAAACATTAAAATTTAACTCGTCGTGAACTTGCATAATCATTTGCGACCGGAGTTTCTCTTCTTGAAAACGCTTGTAAATCCGATTCATTGCGACTTTGATAATGTCGGCAGCTGAACCTTGAATAGGCGCATTGATAGCATTCCGCTCGGCATATCCACGAACGATGGCATTTCGCGAATTAATGTCGGGAAGAAAGCGTTTCCGGTGGAAGATAGTCTCCACATACCCGTTCTGACGCGCTTTTTCAATGCTTTTATCCATGTATTCTTTCACGCCGGGGTAAGTTAAAAAATAGCCGTCGATAAGGTCTTTCGCTTCGTTTCGGGAAATACGCAACTGCTCACTCAGTCCGAACACGGAAATGCCGTAAATAATCCCGAAATTCGCGGTTTTCGCTTTGCGTCGCATATCGCGTGTAACATGGTCAATCGGGATATTAAAAATCCGGGCGGCAGTAGCGGCATGGATGTCTTTTCCGCTGCAAAAAGCATCAATCATGTTCTTATCTTCGCTCAGATGCGCCATAATCCGTAATTCAATTTGTGAATAGTCGGCAGATAAAAACAGGCAGTTTTCATCGGGAATAAATGCTTTCCGGATTTCTTTCCCTTCTTCGTCGCGAATCGGAATATTCTGAAGATTCGGATTGGTCGAACTCAAGCGTCCTGTCGATGTAATAGTCTGATTGTAGGTTGTATGTACTTTTCCATCCACTGGACTAATCAAAGTTGGAAGCGCATCGATATACGTAGTCAGTAATTTCTTAATTTTCCGGTATTCCAATATTTTTTCAACCACCGGATGTTTTGATTTCAGATTTTCCAAAACATCTTCTCCGGTAGAATACTGACCGGATTTTGTTTTTTTAGATTTTTCGACAATTTTCAATCGGTCGAATAAAACTTCTCCCACCATTTTAGGAGAGCTGATATTAAATTCGATTCCCGCCATTTCATAAACCGTTTTCTCAATTTCCTGTAAATACTGCGTTAAACCGATAGATGACTGCTTCAACGCTGTTGTATCCAAACGAACGCCGGCTTCTTCCATATCCGCTAATACGGCAACTAAGGGAAGTTCGATATCATAAAGCAATTGGGTGAAATTGTTTTTTACAATTTGCCCTTCGAAAATAGATTTCAATTTCAAAGTAATATCTGCATCTTCGGACGCGTACTCAACCAAGGCATCCAAAGGTACCTGCCGCATATTCAGTTGGTTTTTCCCCTTTTCACCAATCAATTCTTCAATATGAATCGTTTGGTAATTTAGATAGTTTTCCGCCAAATAATTCAAATTATGGTGATATTCAGGATTTAAAAGATAATGAGCGACTAAGGTATCAAACACAGGACCTGCAACTCGAATATCGTATTTTTTAATTACGTTAATATCGAATTTGATGTTTTGTCCGATTTTCAAGATATCGGGACTTTCCAACACTTCTTTGAACAATCCGGCTTTTTTCGTGGCTTCTTCCCGGTTGGAAGGAATTGAAACAAAGAACGCTTCGCCTTCTTGCAGAGCAAATGACATGCCGACTAATTCGGCGGTTAAAGGATCAATCCCTGTTGTTTCCGTATCGAAAGCTACGTATTTTTGTTTTTTGATTTTTTCGATGAAAGCAGCAATATCGCTTGCCGTATCCAACAAGGAATATTGGTGCGGAGTGGTTTGAGCGGATTGAATGGTTGAATAATTGAATACCGGATTAACGGAAGGATTGGGGGATTGAGGAATATCATCAAAAAGCGAGGTTTGAATGGGTTGTCGATTACGAGAAGCTGCTGCCGGAACCGGTTTCGCATCGCCGAAAATCCGTGTTGAAAGTTGACGAAACTCCAATTCATCGAAAATTTTCCTGAGAGCGTGTTCGTTGATTTTGTCCCGAACCAAAGCATCCGGATCAAAATCGACAGGTACATCGGTTTTTATGGTCGCTAAAAACTTGGAAAAAAGAATCGAATCTTTGTTTTCTTCAATTTTGGATTTCAGACTTCCGGTCAATTGATGGGTATTCTCAATCAAATGCTCGACGCTTCCGAACTGAGCAATTAATTTTTTAGCAGTCACCTCTCCCACCCCCGGACAACCCGGAATATTATCCGATTTATCGCCCATCAAAGCTAAGAAGTCAATTATTTGAACCGGCTCATTTAAACCGTACCGCGCTTTCACTTCTTCTATCCCCAGAACGCTAAATTCATTTCCTTGATACGCCGGTTTATATATAAAAACATGCTCATTGACCAATTGCCCATAGTCTTTGTCGGGAGTCATCATAAACACTTCACAATCGGCAGGCGCTTTTCCGGCAAGGGTCCCTATTACATCATCCGCTTCATAATAAGGGACTTCCAATATCGGAATATTATATGCGCGGATGATATCCTTAATAATCGGAACGGATTCCCTGATTACTTCCGGCGTTTCTTCACGTTGCGCTTTATACGCTTCATACGCTTCGTGGCGAAAGGTTGGTCCCGGCGGGTCGAAAGCAATTCCGATATGCGTTGGATTCTCCTTTTTCAGAACCTCTTCCAGCGTATTTACAAATCCAAAAATAGCGGAAGTGTTAAATCCTTTTGAAGTAATACGAGGCATTTTAATCATCGCATAATACGAACGGTAAATCAATGCATAAGCATCCAATAAAAATAACTTCATTTTCTTTCAATTTTAAGGTAAAGGTATAAAAATTTAACTACATCGTACTCATTTTTTTCTTTTCTCTAAAATATTATTTTTACCTTTGCGAAATATTGAGGCTTTTTTGAAAAAATGAATAATCTGAACTTCATCGCTCAACCGGTAAAAAAAGAAATGGAAATCTTCAACCAAATTTTCACTGAAACTCTACGAGGTCATAATACCGATTTTCAGTCAATGATTGATTTCATCTCCGGTAAAAACGGGAAACGTATCCGACCGCTTATCCTTTTACTCTCGGCAAAACTATGCGGAGAACCAACCGATAAATCAGTCGATTATGCAGTTATGCTCGAATTATTGCATACGGCGACACTTATTCACGATGATGTAGTGGATAATACAATGGAACGGCGCGGACAACTTTCGGTGAATGCCAAATACGATAACCGAGTCGCCGTGCTTCTGGGCGATTACATTTTGGCTATGGCAATTACAAGAGCTATCCTTTCACAGAACTTTGCCGTTTTGGATATTATTTCCCGCTTAGCTCAAAATTTAGCCGAAGGAGAACTGGCGCAATTGATTGCATCGAAAGAATTACAGTTTAACGAAAAGCGTTATTTCGAAGTGATATGGAAAAAAACGGCTTTTCTACTTTCTTCCTGTTCCGAAATGGGAGCGATTTCGGTGAATTCAAATCTGGAAAAGCGTGAAAAGCTCCGATTAATAGGAGAAAATTTGGGCATGTGTTTTCAGATCAAAGATGATATTTTCGACTATTTTGATCAGGGGAATATCGGCAAACCGACCGGAAACGATATTCGGGAAGGAAAAATTACATTACCGCTGATATATGCTCTGAATACAGCGCCAAAAGCAGATACCGAACGAATACTTGCACTCATCCAAAAACGAGATTTTTCGCAAGAAACCATACGGCAATTAATCGATTTTGCCAAAGAGAATAAAGGAATCGAATACGCTTATTCTAAAATGCTGAAAATAAAAGAAAACACACTTGAGCTATTGGAAGATTTTCCATCTTCCGATGCAAAAACCAGCCTCATCAAGTTGAATGATTATATTATTGAGCGAGAAAAATAAAGATTAAATCTTTTTCTTTGTTAAAAAACAATGATTAATTACAAAAGCAATTTGCATCCCAATAATCGCCCCGATTACATCGAATATAAAATCATACCAATCACCGGTGCGAGTTGTGGTCAAATAGCGTTGTAAAATTTCTATAAGCCCTCCTATTGCAGCAGGAAATAAGAACGTACCTAAGAAAATCCGGAGTTCACTTATCTGAAATCGCAGATACCGCGTATTATCAAAAAATATTACACCCGCTAAACTTAAAAACATAACCGCATGCACAATCTTATCAAAATTTCGAATAGCAACTTTAGGTAAAGACGCTGTATTCATAAAACAGAGTACAAAAATAACGAATAATAATAATATCGTTAACCAGTATTTTTTCAATAAATTTACCATATTTATAATTATAATTTTTCCAACAAATTTTTTGCTAAGCCGCTTGCGCCTATCCTGAAATATTGGGGAGACAGCCATTCATTTCCTAAGATTTCTTTCACAAGCGTATAATATTTAACCGCATCATCAGGAGTACGAACGCCGCCGGAAACTTTCAGACCAATTTTTCTCCGATGAAATCTATAATATTCTTTGATAGTTTGACAAATAACATATACCGCTTCAGGAGTTGCACCGGGATATACTTTACCTGTCGAAGTTTTAATAAAATCAGCGCCTGAATACATCGATAAAATCGTTGCTTTTTGAATATTCACAGATGTTTTCAATAAGCCGGTTTCAAGGATGACTTTCAATGGAACGCCTCGACACGTCGCTTTGATTTCTTCAATCTCGCCGCAAAGTTCTTCCCAATTTTCTTCGAAGAATAGACCCGCATTTAGCACAATATCAATTTCATCGGCTCCATCGGCAATCGATAAAGAAACTTCTGCTATTTTTACTTCAGCGAACGTCTGAGAAGAAGGAAAGCCTCCTGCAACAGATGCAATTTTAACATTGTCGGCAGTTAATGCTTCTCTTACAGTCGAAACAAAATTAGGATAGATACAAATAGCGGCTACATTAGAAATGTCGGGTCGCGACCCTTCAAAATCGTTAACCGATTCTGTGAAACGCCAAATACTTTCTTTGTTATCCTCCGTATTTAAAGAAGTCAAGTCAATACAGGAATATAAAAATTTCAACACTTCAGAAGTGTTATTCTCCATCCATTTATCGAGAATTAGAGCGGTTTTTTTCTGAACCGCTTCATCTTGGAAATTCTGCTCCAAATTCTTCAAGGCTTCTTCGTACTTATTCATTCCGGTTGTAATTTTTGATTTTGCGTATGCCTATTTTTATCTCTTAACGTCTTTTTCTGAATATTATTTTGGAAAGCTTCCGTTAAATTTACGCCTGTTTGATTAGCTAAACAGCAGAGAACCCAGAGAATATCCGCCATTTCATCAGCCAAATTAACTTCTAAATCCGATTTTTTGAACGATTGCTCTCCATAAACCCGAGCCATCACCCGGGCTAATTCGCCAACCTCTTCCATAAGGATTGCCATATTGGTCAATTCCGAAAAATAACGGACGCCATATATCTTAATCCATTCATCTACTTTTAATTGCGCCTCTTCAATCGTCATCTTTATTATTCTTTATTTTTTGAATCGATCCAAATTGTAACCGGTCCGTCGTTGATTAATTCCACCTGCATATCTGCGCCAAACTCACCGGTTTGAATCGGCTTTCCCAATGCATTTGATAATTCCATACAAAACATCTCATACATTGGAATGGCAAAATCCGGTTTTGCAGCTCGGATGTACGACGGGCGATTCCCTTTCTTCGTTAAAGCATGCAACGTAAATTGACTTACGCACAAAATCTCTCCTTGAATTTCTAAGACCGAACAATTCATTACGTCGTTAGCGTCGTCAAAGATACGAAGATTTACGATTTTTTTCACTAAAAATTCAATATCTTCGTTCGTATCAGCGTTCTCAATGCCAACCAATACCAAAAGTCCCTCCCCTATTAAAGCTTTTAGTTGTCCGTTTATCGAAACCGACGCTTTAGATACTCGCTGAATGATTACTCGCATAGATACTTACATTTTCTAATTTCACATTACCTGTTTTTGCAATGCCGCTTTAATCAAAGCAGCATTCTTTTCTCCGATTAATTCAGCTATTTCTGATTCCGGAACTTCTTTGATTCGCTTCACGCTTTTATATTTTCGCAAAAGCCTCTCTTTCATTACCTGTCCTATTCCTTTGATGGTATCCAGTTCCGAAACGACTTGTTGTTTACTCCGTTTATTACGATGAAAAGTAATTCCAAAGCGATGCGCCTCGTCGCGTAACTGTTGAATCAACTTCAAACTCTCCGAATTTTTATCTAAGTACAATGGAATCGAATCGTCCGGAAAATAAATTTCTTCCAATCGCTTGGCTATTCCAATAATTGATATTTTACCATACAAATTTAAATCCTTTAAAGCATCGGTCGCAGCATGCAGTTGCCCTTTTCCTCCGTCAACTACAATCAATTGAGGCAACGATTGCAATTCATCCAACAAACGTTGATACCTGCGGAAAACCGTTTCATACATGGATTGAAAATCGTCCGGTCCGGTTACGGTTTTAATATTAAAATGCCGGTACTCTTTCTTAGCCGGCTTTGCCATTCTGAAGACGACACAAGCCGAAACCGGATTAGTTCCTTGAATATTGGAATTATCAAAACACTCGATATGGACAGGCAATTCTATTAAATGCAAATCATTTTGAAGTGTCTTCAAAATACGGGTTTGTCGTTGTGCAGGATTCAATTTTTCCGCTTGCTTTAATTGGTCTAATTTATATTGCTTTACATTTTTTTCTGAAAGCTCTAACAATTTTTTCTTTTCACCACGAGACGGAACATTAAATTCCACTCCATTTAATTCAATATCGGGAATAAATGGAACAATAATTTCTGTTGACTTGCTCTTAAACCGATTTTTCAATTCGATGATACCCATTCCTAAAATTTGTTCTTTAGGTTCTTCTAACTGTACTTTATATTCAATGGTATAACCTTGAACTACAGCGCCGGAAGAAATATGGAGATAATTGATAAAAGCAGAACTTCCCAATTCATCGTAAGAAAAAATATCGAGATTGTGCAAATTAGGACTTACCACAATTGATTTTGCCGAATAATTTTCTAAAATACGGTATTTTTCTTTCAAAAGAGCAGCGGCTTCATATTGTAGATTTTCCGATAAACTCATCATTTCTTTATAGACTTGCTTACTTACCGAACGAATATTTCCTTTCAAAATTTCCTCGATTGAATGGATATTTTTATTATAATCTTCCTCTGTCTGATAACTCACACAAGGTCCTAAGCAACGCTTTACGTGATATTGCAAGCAAAGGCGGAATTTTTTCTTTGCAATATTTTCTTCAGAAAGAGAATATGAACAATTTCTAATCGGATAAATTGTTGTCAATAATCGTAAAAGCAATTTGATATTGACAACTGAAGTATAAGGTCCGTAATAATGTGAATTATCATCTATTTTCTTTCTTGTTAGAGAAACGCGTGGAAACGGTTCGTTACGAACAACAATCCATGGATAAGTTTTATCATCTTTCAATAAAATATTATATCGTGGTTTATGTTTTTTTATCAGATTATTTTCCAAAAGAAACGCCTCCTCTTCCGATTCAACGACTAAATAACGAATAGAAATAATTTTCCGAACCATAATCCGTGTTTTGGGATTATCTTGCGTTTTATTGAAATAAGAAGAAACACGATTTTTTAGATTTTTGGCTTTACCGACATAAATGATAGTCTCCGTCTCGTCCAAATACATATAGCATCCCGGACTTTCCGGAATAGAAGATAAAAGATTCGCTAATTTTTGTTCAGATATCATACTTTATGATTGAATCCACCGGAATATCGGGAGGAAATCCAGCCCTCCCCTTCAAATCTGTTAATTCAATTAAAAAATTCACATAAATTTTTTGAGGATTAAACTTTTTAATCAACCGAACTGCAGCTTGCATAGTTCCTCCGGTTGCCAGCAAATCGTCGTGCAATAAAACAATTTCTCCTGAACTTATTGCATCTTGATGAATTTGAATTGAATCCATCCCATACTCTTTTTCGTACGATTCTTCAAAAACAGCAGCCGGTAATTTTCCCGGTTTACGAATTGGAATAAATCCGGCATTCAGACGAACCGCCAAAAGCGGACCTAAAATAAATCCTCTCGATTCAATTCCTACAACTTTTGTGATTTCCTTGTTTTTATATATCTCGTATAAATCTTCTACTATTTCTTTCAAAATAACAGGATCTTTAAACAAAGTAGTTACATCTTTAAACTGAATCCCCTGAATAGGAAAATCAGGAACATTACGAACTGCCTTTGCTAACGTTTCAATATTCATAATTATTATATTTACTAAATTGTTCCACGTGGAACAATTTTATCTGCCCAATAAAACTAATAAAACATTTATATCGTTTGGGGAAACACCCGGAATACGAGATGCCTGAGCAATAGTTTCAGGATTAATTGCAGTCAGCTTTTGCTTTGCTTCAGTCGATAAAGATTGAATAGCGTTATAATCAATTTTTCCGCGTATTTTAATATTTTCTAAACGACTTACTTTCTCAGCAATAATTTTCTCTCTAACAATATAACCTTCATATTTGATTAATATCTCGGTTGCTTCTATAATTTCTTCTTTTCGATTAGGGATTAAATCCAATTGTTCACAAAAATCCGGTAGAAATTTTGCAATTTTTTGAATATCCAATTGCGGACGCAAGACTAAATCAACTAATTTTACACTATGTCGAAGCGGAGTTGTCTCAAAAAATTCTAAACATGGATTGATAAGATGAGGTTTAACAGAATAATTACGAAGAAAAGAAACAAGTCTCTCTATTTCGTACTTTTTCTGTTGAAGTAACTCATACCGTTTAGAATCTGCTAAACCCAAGCGATAAGCTTTTTCCGTTAGACGCATATCGGCATCGTCCTGACGTAAAAGGATGCGATATTCAGCGCGAGAAGTAAACATCCGGTAAGGTTCATCAACCCCTTTAGTCACCAAATCATCAATCAATACGCCAATATATGCTTCATCACGACCTAACACCCATTCACTTCCACCATGAATACAGATATGAGCATTAATTCCGGCAACTAATCCTTGCGATCCGGCTTCTTCATAACCTGTAGTCCCATTGATTTGTCCGGCAAAAAACAAGTTTTTAATTTGTTTGGTTTCTAAGGTTGGATTCAATTGCGTCGGAGGGAAAAAGTCGTATTCGATAGCATAGCCGGGGCGGTAAATTTGAACATTCTTTAATGCTGGAATTTGCTTTAAAGCGCTCAATTGAGTTTCAAGCGGGAGTGATGATGAAAATCCATTCAGATAATATTCGTTTGTGTTTTCACCTTCCGGTTCAAGAAACAATTGATGTTTCGTTTTATCGGCAAACGTAACGATTTTTGTTTCAATACTCGGACAATACCGTGGACCGATACTTTTTATCTGTCCATTATACAAAGGCGAATCCGGCAAGCCGTTTCGGAGAACAGTATGCACATCTTCGTTTGTATAAAGCGTCCAACAACTCATTTGTTTAAGCGGGTGAGGTGGAAAATCCAAATAAGAAAATTTATGAAAATCGTTTTCGCCTTTCTGTTCTTCCATTAAAGAAAAATCGACGCTTCGTCCATCGATACGTACAGGGGTTCCAGTCTTCATCCGATCTTTTTCAAATCCCAGATGAACCAATTGTTCGGAAATACCAAAAGAAGCAGGTTCAGAAATCCGTCCACCCTGAAGTTGTGTTTTCCCAACATGGATAAGTCCATTCAAAAAAGTACCAACGGTTAGAATCACAGCAGGAGAACGAAAATTAACTCCTAACGAAGTCTTAACTCCCTCTACTCTATTCTTGTCAATAATAAGCTCCGTAACGACATCTTGCCAAAGAAACAAATTCGGAATCGAATCCAATGTCTTTCGCCATTCATTAATAAAGTGCATTCGGTCGTTTTGTGAACGAGGACTCCACATGGCAGGACCTTTTGAACGGTTCAACATGCGAAATTGAATGGCAGACTTGTCAGTGACGGTTCCCATTTGCCCGCCAATTGCATCTATTTCTCTAACAATCTGTCCTTTAGCAATTCCTCCTACAGCCGGATTACAACTCATCTGAGCAAACTTATTCATATCCATTGTTATCAACAATGTTTTCGAACCCAGATTTGCCGCAGCCGCTGCCGCATCACAACCGGCATGTCCTCCACCCACAACGATTATGTCGTAATCAAATGTCATATTCCTTTGCTAAAAATTCCAAAGCTTCATCTTCCTTTGCACGCATTATTTTCTTTTCTTCCGATGCCTTATCTTTATATCCGCAAAGATGCAATATTCCATGAATCATTACTCTCCGCAGTTCATTATCAAATCCGGTTTTGAATTTTAACGAATTTGTCTTTACTGTATCTAATGAAATAAATAAATCGCCCGATAATATATTATCTTCCGAATAATCAAAGGTAATAATATCAGTATAATAATCATGCTTCAAATAAAATTGATTGATACGTAGAATTTCTGTATCTGAACAAAAGATATAAGTTATGTCTCCCATCTTTTTATTCAAACGTTCCATTGATTTTTTTATCCAATGAGTTGTTTCACGCCGTTTTATTGCTGGAAACTTTATATCTACCGTCTCATATCGAATAGCCATATTTTCTCATTTACTTAAAAAATAAATAACCGACAGCAAACGCAGTTAATAAACCGATAAGATCTGCAAACAAAGCAGCCGGAACAGTATAACGTGTATTCTTTATATTTACCACACCGTAATAAACAGCGACTACATAAAAAGTTGTATCTGTAGTTCCTTGAAATACACACGATAATCGACCGATAAAAGAATCGGCTCCATACGTTTGCATGGCATCAATCATCATTCCGCGTGAACCGCTTCCGCTTAAAGGCTTCATAAGCGCTGTCGGAAAAGCATTTACCCAATCAGTAGGCAATCCACATAAAGAAACAAGATGAGCAAGTCCATCCGTTAAGAAGGTCATCGCTCCTGATGCACGAAATAATGCAACGCCCACTAAAATAGCAATTAAATAAGGGATTATCATTACTGCAGTCTTAAAGCCATCTTTTGCTCCTTCAATGAAAACTTCATAAACATTAATTTTTTTTCGGAATCCTGAAATAAGAAAAACTATTAGAATAGTAAATAATAAACAATTACCAATTAAAGCCGAATATAAGGAAATTTTTTCCTGAGGTAGCGTTCTGACCCAAAACACAATTGCCGTAATTAGTAAAATTACGCTTCCTATAAATCCTAATAAAACCTTATCCAAAAGATTTATTTTTTGTTTAATACACACAAACAGCAAACCGCCCAATGTAGCCATCATGGTGGAAATCATCAAAGGAATTGAAATGTCGGCAGGATTTGCAGCGCCCATTTGCGCTCTATAAACCATAATTGTAATTGGAATTATCGTTAATCCTGAAGCGTTAATAACCAAAAACATAATCATTGAATTGGTTGCTGTATCCTTTTTTTCGTTCAGTTCCTGTAGTTCTTGCATTGCTTTTAGACCGACAGGAGTAGCTGCATTATCCAGATTAAGCATATTAGCAACAATATTCATAAACATAGAACCGATAGCCGGATGTCCTTTCGGAATCTCAGGAAATAATCGTGAAAAAATCGGCGTACCCAAACGAGCTAAAGAATTTACAACTCCTCCCTTCTCCCCTATCTTCATAAATCCCATCCATAAAGATAAAATTCCCGTTAATCCGATTGAAATTTCAAATCCACTTTTTGAAGCTGCAAAAACAGCATTCATCATCTCGGTAAAGATAGTATAATCACCTGTAAAAATGATTCTGCATATACCAACAACGAAGGCAATAACAAAAAAACTTATCCAAATATAATTTAAAACCATTCAGAATAATTATAATCGACAAAAATACTATAAATTTGCGAAAAATTATGATAGAATGGATAAATAAAAATTGGGTCGAAATAATAGGAGTCATTTCAGCTTTTATTTATTTGATCTTGGAAATTAAACAAAAATGGACTTTTTGGATTGTAGGAATCTTTAGTTCAGCTTTTTACGTTTACATTTTCTTTCAAGCCGGACTGTATGCCGAGATGGGATTGAATATTTATTATATACTTATGTCGATTTATGGTTTATATCTCTGGAAATTTGTGTCTGTAGAAACCAATGAAAATCGTGGTTTTCGTCATATCGACAAAAAAACTACTTTTGCTTTAATTCTCTCATTCATTATTTTACTTGCATGCGTATTTACTATTTTACGTCTATACACCAATTCTCAAGTGCCTGTACCCGATGCGTTAATTGCTATATTAAGTATTATCGCTACTTGGATGTCAGCAAAAAAAATTGTAGAATGTTGGTATGTCTGGATTTTTGTAAATATATTTGCAACCGGTTTGTATGTTCATCAAAAATTATATCTAACCGCTATTCTTTTTGTAGCTTACAGCATTCTTTCTTTTGTAGGATTAATGGAATGGCGAAAATCAATTAAAAAAAATGATTCCACTTATACAAAATTTTAGAACTATCATTTTAGCAAACGGAAATTTTCCAACACATAAAATTCCTCTTGATTTTTTGCACAATGCTGAACAAATCATTTGCTGCGACGGAGCAGCTCAAAATCTTCTAAATGCCGGATTAAAACCTGATTTTATTATTGGCGATTTAGACAGTGTGTCGGAAGAAATCAAAAACAAATTTGCACCAATTATTTTACATCTTGCAGAACAAGAAACTAATGACTTAACGAAAGCCGTACATTTCTGCTTGGAAAATCATCGAACGGAAATTACTATTTTAGGAGCTACAGGAAAAAGAGAAGACCATACTTTAGGCAATCTTTCTTTGCTAACAGATTATGCTGAAAAAGCAAACGTACAAATGCTTACTGATGACGGTGTTTTTATTCCATTACTAAAAACTTGTGCGTTAGAAAGTTATTCAGGTGAGCAAATTTCAATTTTCAGTTTAGAGCCTGAAACAAGATTTACTTTTCATAATTTAGTTTATCCTGTTGATAACCGAAAATTAACTTCTTGGTGGCAAGGTACTTTGAATGAAGCAGAAAATAATTGTTTTACTATCGAATTTGATAAAGGAAAAGTATTGGTTTTTAGGCAATACTAAATATTATTGATTGGGCAAGCAAACATTCAATCGTTGATAACTTATAATTATCTGTTGATTTCTTCTAATAAAATTAGGGTTATAATATACACATAAACTACATTCCTTTTTTTCCTTTAGTAATTAGTTTTTATAAGAAAATACGAGTAAAATTTTAACTGCAAATAGGAATAGAAATAAAAGAAATTTTTTCACGCTGTGGTTTATTTACTATTGGTTAATAAAAAAATGAAGTACCTTTGCATCATAAATTTAGTATAGAAAAGTATTGTTGATAATCAATGAGAAAATAATTTCTTCATTTAATAAGTAAAAAAACAAATTTTTTAATGTAAACTTATCAGATTTTTCAACAGTATATCATTAAAAGAATAAATTATTTTTAAAAATTAAATAAATAAATAATATGAATAATGATAACTCTCAGCCGGCTGGATTCTTAAATATTCCAGTACCTGAAAATATAGATTTAGTAAAAGCTATCAATGAGTTGAAAGAAGAAAAAAACGCTATTATTATGGCGCATTACTATCAAGAACCTGCCGTTCAAAATATTGCTGATTATGTAGGCGACAGCCTCGCACTGGCTCAACAGGCGGCAAAAACGAATGCTGATATTATTGTATTGTGCGGTGTTCACTTTATGGGAGAAACAGCAAAAATTCTTTCACCTCAAAAGAGGGTATTTGTTCCCGATTTAAATGCCGGATGTTCATTAGCAGACAGTTGTTCTGCCGATGAATTTGAAAAATTTATTAAACAGTATCCCGGTTACACGGTGATTTCGTATGTTAATACAACGGCTGCCGTGAAAACATTAACCGATGTGGTGGTAACATCTTCCAATGCCCGCCAGATTGTAGATAGTTTTCCGCTTGACGCTAAAATAATCTTTGGACCGGATGAGAACCTTGGAAATTATATAAACAGTCTTACAGGGCGAAATATGGTCTTATGGAAAGGTTCTTGTCATGTGCATGAACGTTTTTCTTTAGAAAAGATATTAGAATTAAAGAAAGAACATCCGGGCGTTGTGATATTGGCGCATCCTGAATGTAAAAGCGTGATATTGAAAATTTCAGATTTTGTCGGTTCTACTTCCGCCTTGTTGAATTATTCAATTAAATCGCCGGCAAAAGAGTTTATTGTAGCTACCGAACCGGGAATCTTACATGAGATGCAGGAAAAGAATCCGGATAAGACTTTTATTCCGGCTCCTCCGAACGACAGTACTTGTGCTTGTAACGAATGTAGTTTTATGAAACTGAATACAATGCAGAAATTGTATAATTGCTTGAAATATGAGGTGCCTGAAATTTTTATCAGTGAGGAAGTTATACGAAAAGCGGTTAAGCCCATAAAAAGAATGTTGGAATTATCGGAGCAAATGGGATTGTAATAACATCATATTTTTTTATTCTGCCATTTTGCATATCTAAAATAGATGAAGCTGAGCAGCGCTAATAGGAAAGCATAAATCCATTCGGCAATCCAGCAGACGGCTAACGGAGCCTGCAAATGAATGGTTGCAAACCAGATCCAAAATATGTAAATAAATAAAGTAGAACATTCAATCATTAATGCCGAGCGAGTGTTTCCGGTTCCGGATATCGATTGGAAAAAGATATTTCCAACAGATAATGTCAACAATACAGCTAATATGACATGAAGCGATGGAATCGACGCTTGAATTAATTCCGGATCGGAGGTGTAAATTCTCAAAATCGGTTCGGGGAACAAGAATAAAATAATTACTAAAATAAGACTGATAGCTAAGGCTAAGCGAGCGATTTTCCAAATTAAAGCGATTACTTCGTTGGATTTTCCGGAACCAATGGTGTTGCTAACTAAGGTGCTGGAAGTAGAGGATAAAGCAAAAATATGAATAGCGAAAATCATATAAAAACTTCGAATAATATTGGAAATTGCTAAGGTGGCTTCTCCCATTCTTTCAATCATTAAAAAGAAAAGAAACCAGGTGCTTAACGATAGAAAATTCTGAATCATCAAAGAGGTCGATACATTGAGGATATTCCGAATAACACGAAAATTTCTCCAGACAATTCCTGTAAAGCCGAATTTTTTTAAGTCAACAGAAAGTAATAAATAAACGATGAAAAAACAGGTTGAAACCGCTTCTGCAAAGACTGAGGCTAATGCTGCTCCGCTGATGCCCATTTTGGGAAATCCCCAATTCCCGAAAATCAAGGTATAATCGAAAAAAACATTGGTTAACGCCATACATATTGCATTGAAAGTTAAAACTTTTGTACGGATAATTCCAACGAAAAACGCTCGGAACATGACGTTGATACACGCAAAAAATAATCCCCCTATTCTCCAATTTAAAAATTCAATTGAAGCTGTTAGTACGTGAGGCGAATGCAACATTTTAGCCAAAACTCTTTCGGAAGACCAACGGGTGAAAAAGAAAATAAATAAGGCAATTATCCATAAAAATGCCGTACCGAATAAAAATATTTCGCCGATCTGGTTAAATTTTTTCTCTCCATTGCGTCGTCCCATTAAGATTTGCGCGCCGGTGCTGAATCCGAAAGCTACCGTAAACATAGCGATGTAATAAATACCGCCGATAGCCGAAGCTCCCAATTCAATTTCACCGACATGTCCTAAAAAAGCCGTATCAATGACTTGAATTAAATTCTGTACCAGCATCATCAAAAAAATCGGATAAGCGACTTTTACGATTTGAGCGTATGTATATGTAGTTTTCATTGGATTATTCAGTCCAGCATCATACCCATATATAAAGCGGTTATTTCTTCTGCGTCAGGATTGAGTTTTTTTATCATTCCTTTGCGCTCTTTTGGAAAATAAATTTCATCTTTTAACCATACTTCATAATCGTCAAAATAATTTTGTTTTATTATTTTCCATTGTTTTATGGACTTTAGCACCTTGTTAACTGGAGGTTCTTTACTTGTTTTGCAAAGGCGGAAGCCGTATTTCTCATACATTTTGATAAGTCCTTTTTCCTCCGGAATCAAAAAAGTATAATCATAGCCTTTTTTAATCATTTCATTAAAAGAAGCTTGCAGAAGTTGCGCCATATAGCCTTTTTTGCGGTGGTCGGGATGGGTCATTGCGCCGGAAATATAACCTCCCCAAACAATAGAATCGGCAATTTTTAGCCGGTAAGGAATCATTTGTAATGAAGCAACCGGTTGACTATTTTCTTCATAGACTAATGTTTCCTTATTGCTGTAAACATTATCGAAATAGAAATTAAGGAAATAATCATCCTCTTCGGGAAAGCAAAGGTTCCACATTTGCATCAAGGCTTCTTTGTCCGTGTCTTTTGCTTTTCGAATCATTGGATTTATTTCAAATTAACCCATCCCTTATCAAGGAGAAATGCCGGATGGTATGACATTTTTGCCTGCCGAAGTGAATCGATTCCCAAATCTTCTTCCCTATTAATATAAGTATAATCAGCGCAATTATGTTCGGCAAACTCCCGGTTAATCATAGTGAATCCGCCATCGATTTCATACAGGCATTTCTCGGCATGAACGCCGAATACGTTTTTTGTTAGCGGTTGACCGTAAGAATATGCAAGAATTTCACCGTTAATTCGCAGCGCACCGCCAATTAAGCCTAACTTTTCGAAATCATGGAAAGCGTTTTTAGTAGCAATATGTTCTTCTATCAACGATTGTTCGCTGTTGCATCCTCCATTTTCGGCACACCAGCGGTCATACAGCACCAAACAGTCCGGAATAATTTCGCGCGTGATTGGAAGATATTCCCATTCGTAAGTCCGCTTGAACTTATTTATATGATTTCGTTTCGCTTGATATTTTTTACCTGAGAGAGAGATTAAATCTTCGGAAAAATAAATGTATTCATACCAATTCCTGCCCTTTTCATAAATGAATTGTCCGGGCATTACATCCTCAAGCAAATCGAACATTTTTTGTGTGATGGCGTACAAACAAAGTTCTGTTCCCCGTTCGTCCGCATCTTGTTTCATTCGTTCAATAGCTGCTTTCAGATTTCCTTCGCCCACAGGAAATAAATATCCCGCCCACTCATTTGCCGGCTGAAAGCGAATGTATAAAAAGCCGTCTTCTACGGCGAAAGTTGTATCGTAATAATGTTTCCAACTGAAAATGTTGGAAAAAGAGAAATCGCAATTTCCAAAATCGACTTTGTTAAAGTAGGATTGTATCGTTTCTCTGTCATCAATAGTTACCGGTTGAAAAGAAAGCATGTTTTATAAGATTTTATTAGAAGTAGCATCGGGAAATACGATTGTCGGATGGAATTGTTTAGCTTCTTCGGAATCCAGCCATGCGAACGCCATGATAATAGCAACATCGCCGGGGAGAAATTTCCGTGCAGCCGCTCCATTTAAGCATACTGTACCTGAACCCCGTTCTCCTTTAATAACATACGTTTCGATGCGTTCCCCGTTGTTATTATTAACGACATGCACTTTTTCTCCTGCAATTAAATTTGCAGCATTCATTAAATCCTCATCAATAGTGATGCTACCTATATAATTCAGATTGGCGTCCGTTACGGTAACGTTATGTATTTTGGATTTTAATATTTGAATCAACATGATTATATATATAAAAATTATAACTTTATTCTGATGCGTTATATAAAATTTACGGCAAAGGTACGCATTTTTAAGGAAAGATGAAAAATTTTATTTTTCAAAAAATTATACTTACTTTTACTCCGTATTTCGTTTTTAATCCTCTTGATTGTATGAATACGCTTCAATTAATTCAAAACGACCCATGGCTCGAGCCTTTCCGTAAGGCTATCGAAGGACGTTATTATTATTTTCAAAGTAAAGAAAAAGAATTGACGCAAAACGGAAAAATCAGTTTGAACGAGTTTGCGTCAGGGTATCTCTATTTCGGATTGCATCCAACGGCTGATGGCTGGGTTTTCAGGGAATGGGCGCCGGGAGCTACGGATATTTATCTCATCGGCGATTTCAACCGTTGGGAAGAACAGGAAGCCTACCGGCTTACCCGGATTAATCATGGTATCTTTGAAATTTACCTCCCCGCTCATGCTTTGCATCATCAGGATTTATACAAATTGAAAGTTCATTGGACCGGCGGCGAAGGCGAGCGCATTCCCGCTTGGGCGCATCGCGTTGTGCAAGACGAACGAACGAATATTTTCAGCGCGCAGGTTTGGGCGTCCGAAAACCCATACCGGTTTCAAATGAATTCATTTGTTCCGAATACTTCACCCTTACTGATTTATGAATGTCATATCGGAATGGCGACCAATGAAGAAAAAGTGGGAAGTTATAAAGAGTTTACCCATAACATTCTGCCCCGTATTAAAAACGACGGATACAATGCTATTCAAGTGATGGCTATTCAGGAACATCCATATTATGGTTCGTTCGGTTATCATGTATCTAATTTTTTCGCGGCGTCTTCACGTTTCGGTACGCCCGACGATTTGAAGGAATTGATTGATACCGCCCATTCTTTAGGAATCGCCGTCATTATGGATATTGTTCATTCTCATTCCGTTAAAAATGAAGTGGAAGGGTTGGGGCGATTTGATGGAACCTACAATCAATATTTTCATAGCGGCAACCGGAGGGAACATCCCGCTTGGGATTCGCTTTGTTTCGATTACGGTAAAAATGAAGTTTTGCATTTTCTTTTATCCAATTGTAAATTTTGGCTGGAAGAATACCGTTTCGATGGATTCCGCTTCGATGGAGTGACTTCCATGTTGTATTACAGCCATGGTTTGGGAGAATCTTTTTCCAATTATGACGATTATTACAACGGTAATCAAGACGGCGACGCTATCTGTTATTTGACTTTGGCGAATCAATTGATTCATCAGGTGAATAAACATGCGATTACTATTGCTGAAGAAGTCAGCGGTATGCCGGGCTTAGCTTCTCCGGTGGAAGCAGGAGGTTATGGTTTTGATTACCGGATGGCTATGAACATCCCTGATTATTGGATTAAAATCATCAAAGAAAAAAATGATCAGGATTGGTCGGTTCAAGGAATTTGGTGGGAAACGACGAATCGGAGAGCCGATGAAAAAACCGTATCTTACGCCGAAAGTCACGACCAAGCTTTGGTTGGCGACAAAACGATTATTTTCCGTCTGATTGATTCCGAAATGTATTGGCACATGATGACCGGCGATTCCAATATGACTGTCGATAGAGGAATGGCTTTGCATAAAATAATTCGACTTATCACGGCTTCAACAATTAACGGAGCCTACCTCAATTTTATGGGCAACGAGTTTGGACATCCCGAATGGATAGACTTTCCACGCGCCGGCAACGGATGGTCTTACAAATATGCTCGCCGTCAATGGCAATTGGTTGATAATAAGGATTTGAAATATCATTTTCTCGGCGATTTCGATAGAGAGATGCTTCACCTGATAGGTGGCGTTAAGAATTTTCAGGCGACGACTATTTACAAAGTTTGGGATAATGACAAAGATAAAATACTTGCTTTCCGGCGCGATGATTTGATTTTTGTATTTAATTTTAATCCGGTTACTTCGTTCACCGGTTATGGATTTTTAGTTCCCCCGGGGAAATATCAAATAATTTTGGATACCGATAATCCGGCTTTCGGCGGGTTCGGATTAGTTGATGACTCCGTTGAACATCAGACGGTTTATGACGCCCTCTATGCAACCGAGAAAAAAGAATGGTTGAAGTTGTATCTTCCGGCAAGGACGGGAATGGTGCTGAAGAAAATCTAAATCACAGGCAAAGGACAATGGAATGCAGACATTTATTTCTTCTTGAAATACTTGTCTGCAAAATTAAGATATTGTTCCCAATCGTAATGCGTGATATCATGTTTGCCCGGACGGATATGATAAGCGATAGCGCCGGTTTGTATGGGCTGATTCACTGCGGGCATCTCTTTAGCCGGTAATCCTTGTAATCCGAAAAGCGCATAGACAGGGCTGGCAAATACTCCCGACAGAAATTCGCCCTTCTGGTCAGCCCAGTTATCATCTTGGGCGCTTGCAATATAAACCGGGCGTGGAGCAATCAAGGCGATCAATTCGTGTTGGTCGATCGGTAAAGCGCTTACGTTGTTGCTATATTGTTTGAAATTTTCACAAAACCAATACGGAAATTGTTTATTGATTAATGCAACCGTTTCTCCTACCGTCCGCCGCGACAGGGAAGCGCCGCCGCATCCCGAATCGTTGGAAATGACTAATGCAAAACGCTGGTCGGTTGCTCCCGCCCACAAAGCCGTTTTTCCCATCCGCGAATGTCCGATGACAGCTACATGCTTTTTATCGACCGACTTATCCTGTTCAAAATAATCCATAGCGCGACTCAATCCCCAAGCCCAAGCCGCTATTGTTCCCCATTGGTCGGCACGGGGTTTCGTTTGACCTTTTTCGTAAAATAAAGGATGCACCCCTTGTTGAAATCCATTGTCATAATCAGGTTCAATATCGCCGCTATAAATAGTCGCTAATCCATAACCCCGTTCGAGTATCATTTCCACTTGCCATTCAGACGATTCCGATCCACGAAGCGCCGGATTTGCCTGATTATTTTTAATAGTCTCTGTATTAGGGACCCAACCGGAAGTGATGGTAATAGCCGGATCTTTGTCGATGGTGTAATTCCCATTGAAATTCAGTCCGACAAACAATGGAACCGGCGTCTTTACCTTGTTGGGCAAGTACATCAAAATAGTCATGAAATGGGAGTCGTCCTTCGTGAAGAATACGGCTACTTCTTTACGGGTAGCTGTTCCGCCCAAAGCATTTTTGTCTTCCGACAGTACTTTGAAATGCAAGTCTTTGGGTTTGCCGGGGGCTTTACCATACATTTGACTTTCGAAAAGCGAGAGAATTTCGGGACGACGCTTTTCTTTCCATTCCTGCTGTGTCCGGATAGCGTGACCATCCAGTGCGATCAAAGGGTCGGGAAGCGTGTAAGGAGGAATTTTCGACTCGTCGTAATTGGCTTCCTGAGCAGACAGTGTGAAACACAAACACAAACCTGCAATAGCGAATATGCTTTTCATTGAAAGCATTTTTATTAATTGAGTATTCATAAATTTCTGGAGTTAGATTATGGCAAAGGTAGTAAAAATTTTTATTACATTTGCAAAAATGTGTCATTGCGGGCTTGACCCGCAATCCCTCGTCTTCTAAATTAAGTTTTTTTAAGCTTTTTCTTTATGAAAAAAAACTTGAAAAAGCAGGATTTTCCATAGAATATATTTTATAAAAACATGATTGATAGTTAATTTATAAAATAATTAAATTATGTTAATTACGGTTTGAGTGGACTTAGTATGGACTTAGTACGGACTTAGTACGAACTTTGAATGCATTCAAATTATTAATATTTGTTAAATAAAGTATAAGTGGAACAATACAAGTGGTAAGATAAACATAGGGCGAGGGGCGAAGTTTTCACCCTTATTTTTCAAATAATATTCGTATATTTGCATCATAATAATTTTGTTTTAAAAAATATGGAAACTGTAGTAAAAAAGCCAAGAGCCAAAGTTAAAAGTAAAGACGCACTGAATACAGAGCAGCCTTTAAGATTATCCAAAGCAGGACAATGGATGCGAGATAACCCCGGAGGTATAATTATCGTACTTGATAGGCGTGCCGTAAATAAATAAATATGAGATATTTAATAGATACCAATATCCTTATCAACCTCATTGAAAATAATTATATTTCCAATAATGTCAAAAACATTCTTAGGGATTACGAAAATATCATTTACATCAGTTCCGAATGCATTCGGGAGTTTATTCAACTCATACAAGCCGGTAAAATTACAGGTAGAAAAGATAATAAAAACATTGATATTTTTGATTTTGTGGAAAATACGCTTGGTTTTCAAATCAAGTATATTGCAAAGGAACATTTGAAAACATTAGCAGAGCTTAAAATAGTAGAAGGGCATAGCGACCCTTTTGATCGCCTTATTATTGCACAGGCAATAACTGAAAAAATACCACTGGTAAGTAGCGACAAACAATTTCCGAAATATAGAAAATATGGACTAAATCTTATTACTAATTATTGATACTTTCCGTTTATTTATCAGATAAAAAGGATAAATATATGCGTAAAATCAAAAAAATATTTACCTTTGACGCTGAGGGTTATTGATATATACAGTTGTTATCCAAAATTTTATAACAAGCATTATGATTATTAATCCTCCGGCAATCAAACCGCTTAATGTTCTTTGTTTCATTGTTTTATTATTTAAAATTACA
>Ga0123354_10000608_pt1 | contig 37345 bp, 27 predicted proteins | sample TergutLab28metaG_2_FD_97872 | JGI IMG/M metagenome (GOLD analysis project Ga0123354, IMG submission 97872) | Labiotermes labralis P4 segment gut microbial communities from Petit-Saut dam, French Guiana - Lab288 P4 | ecosystem: Host-associated > Arthropoda: Insects > Digestive system > Gut ... | reverse complement strand
TTAAACAACAGAGGGAGTTGATAATGAAAACGCAGTTAACATGTGACAGTGAGGTACAAATGCAAAGAAATTTCCGGCAACAATGTCATGTTCGTGATTCTTCTTAAGGAGAGAGAAAATTACATCATGGGACTAGTTTGATATGTTTTCTTCATATGTTTCACATTTTCCTCAGTTCTTACTTTTCCCTTACATCAAATGACACCTGTCAATTTATCAAACATGGAAGCAGTTTCTAAAAATATCCCTACCGAACTCACTATACAGTTTCTTAAAAGGGCATCTGGAACACTAAAGGTTGTTGGCAATTTCCTTGCGCATTAATTTTGCTTTCATATTTAGAAAACCATTTATAGCGCAGGACGCGATATTTACAGCTAATCCTTTCAAATGCAATCCGTTACTTAACGCGCGATGACGAATTTGAGAACCAGCACTTCTGAGTGGGGTGGGAGAGTCAGTCCTCTGTTGAAGGCCTTATAGAATATAATGGAATAAGGCTCGGGCAGACCCGTAAGCAAAGGGTACTGCAGAATTATTTAGAAGAATAACTGATCAAATTATCATGTCCTTCGATTTACATGTCTCTCTCACAACAGGCAGTGCATGCAACAACGCAAGCCGATTTTATTGTAAGTACCTATTTCCTATTCGGCAAGTCCTGTCCTGGAAAACGGATATCCTAAGCGTTTAGGCGAGTCTTCAAAGTTGCGAAAAGCGACATGCAGCTTCATCATGTCTGTCTGTCCGTCCGCACGGAACGACTCGGCTCCCAGTGGACGGATTTTCGCGATATTGTATGTTAAGTTCTTTTATTCATATCTGTTGAAGAATTTAAAGTTTTATTATAATGGACAGGAATAATAGGTTGTAATTTGTTGGGTGTGATGTAATAATCGACGACGTACATTTGGTGTTGTGACGTCATGCTGCCATTTAATCAAAATATTTAATATTTATCGCTTATATGTGTGAACACGAAATTTTGTTTGTATACAAATTATAAATATTTCTATATAGCAAATAAGAAATATTGTTTGTAAGTCATAAAATACAAAATATTTCGACAAGAGTTTATAAATGACAGATAAATACGACAAAAAAAAAGACAGCAAATAAATATAAACAATAAATTCTTCAGATAAATATAATACCAGGCCTTACTAATAGCAATAACATTCTACAGCGTCTGTGCTTGTGTGTGTGTGTGTGTGTGGGTGAGTGAGTGAGAGTAAACATCAATAACATTTGTCATCGGTTGATTTAAATGGAATGAACATGACAAGGGTCCAGGATGCACATAACCGAACGCACCTCAACGTGACGTTATACGCACACATCACACTCTGTTTATCTCTGGCCTCATTCCCTTGAAGCATATCGTAAGGTCGCTACAGCTTCCTGACACCTACCCGTACATTTCAATGTATCAATAACAGTTAACTTTCCATTCGACTTATAAGTGAGATAATTAATATATCTGTTACTGGATTCTAATTTCAGCGATTGTTGGCTTGTAGTTTGCCTTGTTGCTTATTTTGTTTCAGAAACGGCCAGACTCGGGAAACCTCATTTAATCACTCTTAATTCCACACTGTGTAGCGAAAAAAAAAATTTTGGTTCCTTTAAAGGATTCTAAAAATGGGAGACTAGGTGGTCACACTCGTGACTGCCATTTTGGGCACTGTCCATCATTTCACGCTATAAATCCCACAGCGTCTCGAAGGTGAAGCTACTTCTGTCGTCAGGTGAAAGGGCAGAAACTACTCTGAGACTGGGATTAGCATTTTTCAATTCCGCTTGATGACGGAAATAGAAATAATCTCCGAATCTCTGTGGGATTTTAGCGTGGAATGATGGACAGTGTTCTAAATTTCAGTCACGACTAAGATCATATACCGTCGTCGGAACTCCTATAAGAGGAATTCTAACATTTGGTCTGCGCAGAGTATGAAGTGACTCAACCTGTCTGAGCGTGGGAATTTCTGAAACCAAATAACCAAGGAAGTACACCTAACTAACCTAACGGTACCAAAAAAAAAAACTAGTTTCAGTCCCTGGCTCTTCCTAACGTATCACTTGAAGACGGAGGGAGATCCAGTCTTCGAAAACTGTGGGACAGCATCCAAAATTTCAGTCACGGCTATGAAGTTCCTCTCTGTAATAGTTTAATTTCACTTACTACTTCATGCATAATATGCCCAAATTATATCCTGAGCTACATATTCTGAAATACAATCTCACTTAAAACATCGATCTCGGACACGTTACAAGGAATGGCCCGTAATTATACTGGCGTTTAACAAAAACCGCTCGCCTGCTGACAAAGCCTCATTGTGCTGACGAACAAGTGGCACTTTTGTTATGGGTTGTGCTCCGAATCCAACAAAATTTGGATACATATTCGCCTGCAGGGGCCCAATGTTACATGAGGAAAGAACATAACATTTATTTTATATAAACTGATTTTCGAATAAACGGAACACAACACGAACAAGGCAGGGAAGTATGGCGGTCAGACAACAATACCGGGTATATAACAATGTAACTGTAACGCTATGGCATCAAAAAGACACCATATTCTCCCTCTGGACCTATTTCTATGGCCTAACAACAAACACGTACAATATTCCCTGGCATTTCCCACTTCCTTTGGTTTAAAATAAACTTTCATAGAAAACAAAATGCTACTTGTTATATTGCCTAAATTCTTTTCTAAAATGCACATTCGGTACATTGAAATGGATAATGCCATTTATCAAGGAATGGTAATCACTATAGAAGCAGCTGTATCAGTTTTAGATTTTTTTTCCTAGCCCAAAAGCAAGGGTGTTGTCTTGGAGAAAAGCAAAGTGACAGAAAAAGAACAGAATATGTCACCCACAGATACAACTCTGAATGTAGCAAACAAACTTTGTTACCCACAGGAACAAATGGAATTCAGTATCGCACCGAAGTGTAATTTACTTTATTCAGTAACATAAAACAGCCCGGAGGCTGAGAATATCTTTACCCATCCGGCTTTAATGAGCAGGTTTTAGCCGTATTTTTAGCCTGAGGATGACTGCCGATAGTGCCTTCGACACACGATATGGTGGACACAGTAGACCTACATGTAAAGCAAACGACACCAAGTTCGTTACACCACCCTCAGAAGCTTGCAGCGTTCTACACGAGTAACGTTGCATCTGGCTGTCTTTTCCCAGTAGCGATAAGTTTTCAATAGGCGGATCTTATGTGTTCGTGGTAAGATAAATTGTGTACAACAGAGCTAACGAAATGTCCCAAGAAGAATCCATCAAGCCTACATTCCTCACACACAGTGTTCTAATCCAAAATATCCATCGCTGTATCATTTGTGCTCTCATTACTGTTATTATTATGAGACATCTGTATCCATCGATAGTAATAACAGCTGACAGCCAGCCTAACCGGTGCTTATAACTCTAATCGGTAACAATAGTTAGTAATCGACTGCTATTGACAGTACTCTGTAATAACCAATATCATTCCATAAGTATCGAGCAGCATCCATTACTACCGATAACAATCGACGAGGTGTGTGATTCACTCATCCACTCACTAACTCACTCACTCATGTTTATTCATTCTTGCAGAAAACCAAGAGTTAATTTTAATTGTCGGAGTGCCACCATGTGGTTTAAAATGTATCGTAAGCTCGACGCCCGGCTGTCTCTTCTGCATAAAGTAGGTATCTTACAGAGAATACTTTATCAGGTATAGTCACTGTTTCTTCGGCTTCAGCGAAAACAGCACAGAGAACAAAATCTTCCCCATTCCTTTACGTAACCACGGCAACCTGGGTGTGATGTCACTTTTAACCAAGGCAGCCATGGTGTGACTCACTCAATCGCTCACAACAAGCGAATTATATAAGAGAGATTAATATTTTAATTTTGTGAAGAACTCATTGCCAAAACACAGATTCTAACAGGCCGAAGTTAAACCTATTGGGTTTAACTTCAATAGGCAAAGAACACTTCTGTTTTCCAGGCAGCTGACAGACGGACGCCGGGTTGGCATCAGATACAATGACGGGCACAAAACGCCGAAAGAATGAACTAAAAACGCGGACCGGCTGGACGACAAATGTAGTACAATCACACAAATATCCAGCCTGAATCATTCGTCTCAAAATTTCTGAATTAAACTTATATATTTATTTTGAGTACAGTAAATTGTACAGCAATGCTTTAAGGAAATCCGTTTCAGTTAGTCCGTCTTCCTGACGAAGTGTAATTTATGTTACTGAAGAGCCAAAATTTGATTCTTCACTGATTACTGGACAAGTGCACGTCGCGCATCCTCTGTGAATACATTCACGCCGGAATAGTCAAGGATTTTAAATAAGTTATATCGTATGCAGCATGGAAAGAGTCAAAATGTCTATAACACTGCAATGAGTGTCCGGTTTTCTGATGAGCCTGTCCTCAGAGACGAACCGTTAATTAGAAGACCCCAGTCCTGTGGTTTGTTGGTCTCCAAACTCTGAGAGGTAATTTACTAAATTGTAGGAGAGGATGCGTCCCGCAATTGTGCGCGATCAGCGGCCATTATCGTACATCAAGTCCAGCTCGTCCATTTGTTTCCCAGCAGACTGGGATGAGACGCAGAGAACAGTATGATTCAGCAAGGAAAGTCAACAAGTCAGTAGTTCAGCCTCATATCTGAACACAACAGAAAGATGAGTTAATTAGTAACGCCGCGGAACAAGTCCTTTATGAGTAGCTAGTAGTGCCTCAGCTAGTCAAGACATTCCCCGCAGCATTTTATGCAAACCAAAGGTTCATTACTGCGTTCACAAGAGTCCATCACTTGTCCCTATGCTGCGCCAGATCAGTACAGTTCACGGCCTCCCAACCGAGTCATGATCAAGTTCAATATTATCCTACCATCTAAGATTAGGTATTCCAAGCACTAGGTATAGTATATCATCCACAGGACCGTTTAGGATTGGCAAATATGAGGAAACGAGGCAACGACAAACCGTCGTACACGGACCAGCACATATAATTATACAATGATAATGTTGAATCATAGGTGCAGTATTAGAACTAAAAACCTCCAGAGATCAATCATGACAGTCGGGATTTCAGATCACTAAACACCAGTCCTACTGTACTACTTGATAACAACAGCCGGTAGAGAAGTCAATGTACATGACAAGGCACAGGCAGTACCTAGACATTTCTCTAGCAGCCAGTACTGCAGTCACTGTACATGGTAAGGCAGAGGGAGTGCCTAGACATTTCTCCAAAAGCCAGTACTGCAGTCACTGTACATGGTAAGGCAGAGGGAGTGCCTAGTAATTTCTCCAGAAGCCAGTACTGCAGTCACTTTACATGGTAAGGTAGAGGGAGTGCCTAGTCATTTCTCCAGAAGCCAGTACTGCAGTCACTGTACATGGCAAGCACAGGCAGTGCCTAGACATTTCTCTAGCAGCCAATACTGCAGTCACTGTACATGGTAAGGCAGAAGGAGTGCCTAGACATTTCTTTAGAAGCCAGTACTGAAGTTATTCACTGGAAGGGGATGTGATAATTGTTCTGGCGAACTCATTTCACAGCCCATCGAACCGGGACCGATTTTGATCCTCCGCACCCCCTCCCCACGCCCAACCCGACCTCCAATATCTTGCATCACTTTCTCGTTATAACACGCCATACCAATATCGGTCTGTGCAATGGGTAGAAGTGGTTTCAGATATGATACATTTCTGTCATGCGACCGAGAATATTTCAAGTTATGGGTGTTATTTATGCGGACAGCAGGCCGGAAGCGAACCGCTATAAAAACTTAATCCAGCCCGTGGAGACGTTCAGGTGCTAACACAAATCTCTATCGGTACTGACGCCTATGTTCTCATAAACAATGAAGATCGAGGACTACAATACCACAAGAACTGAGATCTTGGTAATAATGGAAACTGTATGGGTCTCAGACACTTACGTTTCCCTTTTCTTTCATTTATTACATCTAAACGTGTGCGTGAATAAGTCAAAGGAGGTCCACTATAGTGTTATGTTAACATGCCTATTCTTTAACATCATATAAACAGCAGAGGTTAGGTTGTCGTGGAGGAATTCATTGTCTCAGTAACGCCATTTTCAGTATTTTGGTATATATATATTCAGTATGACCAGTCACTGTGAATAACTGGTATTCATTTAACCCTCTAATTCTCAGTAGTTACTATACTGTATATACAAAACAAAAACTCTGCAATTTTTCCTGCTGAATGCATTCAATTATTTCGCATTTTTTCTTAAAATAAACAGCGATTTTTTCTCTAAACAACATAAATAAACTGGTATTTATAATGAAGACTCTGAGTGGTATGTCAGGTAAAAATGCACTTTTAAACACAAATTAGATTAATTTTATTCTGAAGGGTCTAATAACTTCTACAATTTTTGTCGCTAGGCCCTCCGGCCGGGCACCATTACGAAAGAGCCCTTCCATTCCCAGAGGACAACAGTTGTCCACCTTTTATGAAATCCAGTGGCCAGTATGTCCGCGCCCAGTAATACTACGACAGCAGCAAAAGATTCGGCTCCAATGCCTTATTTTATGACAAAAAAGAACAAATGTTATAGCCAGACGCATACGTCTGTCCGTTCATCACACTAAGCGTCTGCATGTCTAGTCTTTATGGACAGCACACACGTCCACTCGCTTTCCAGAATGTCACACCATGGCAAAACCATCACTTTTTTTACTCGTGTGATTAGTCCTAACGGCATACCAGAATGGCGACTGTGACAAATGTCTGAAAATAAAAAAGTCATTATACCTATATAATACTGGACAGAAAATTATATCTTTCTCCTCTCTCTTCGCTCCCGAAACGTCATTTGGTAGCCCTAAAGACTGTGGTGACTGACTCCAAATCAGGCAACAAACAATCTACAAGCACGTAGATTTTTCGGGGAGTGAGCCAACAAAATTTCGAATGTTTATGAATTCAATCACTGGCATTTGCTATTGTCACAATGTTACACAGCTAATATACTGATGTACCACCAGACACTATAAAACATATTAAAAACAACAGGAAACACATAACACGTTGTTTAAATTCTTATTTCTTGTAAGGCCACATAACAGAAACACAGAGCACGCATCGTTGTCTTTAATGTGTTCGAAATAATTCTGCATTTTTACTTTTTTTGGAATGTACGTGGCTAGAGCTTCCCTTTGAAGACGGTGACTATTATATTGTATCTGTGAAAGCAAGCAGATTGTAACACCACTGAATTTACTGCGTGGAGAAGATACATTCTATAAAACTCAGAGTCTCTCAATCAACCAAGGAATACCCCGTACCTCACGTGCTTCTAACTTCATTGCAGTGTTCAGAAGAGCCCATCAGTGGGCCCCGTTCTAAGCCAGATGCATCCTGTACACACTGTTACACATTTTAAAATCCATTGCACTATTTCGCGCCTAGTCCTTTCTCCCATCAAAATTTCATGGCCAAAATTTGGCACGAATTTCCCGCACTTCCCATTCGTTTCACATGAAGTTCACTCCTCCTCCTCCTCTTCCTCCTCGAGTCATTATCTTAATATTATGTGGTAAGGAGTACAGATTGAAGCTAATGAATAAGCTTCAGGGCCCCTCACTTGCACGAGCCTCTTCTGAGGCCCTGGAAGGGGCCATGGCTCTGGCCTAGAAATGCCCTGAAATCTCACAGCTCATGTATGAAAGAAGCTTAATAGAGGTTTCCCAGATTTGACAACAATTTTAAAAAATTACGTGATTTACCAATAACGAGTTGTAAAGATGAAAGAAACGTTTCTAAACTACCAATACTATTCAACAAAGCTACTGGAAAGACTGAATTATTTTTCTATTCTCTCTACAGAAAATATTACAAAATCATTGTCATATGAAGAGGCGACCAAAGAGTATGCAGCCAAAAAGGTAGGGATACGGTATTATAGAAGTGTATCAGGCAGTTAATTAATAAAAATATTGTTATTTTTCTGGATTTTGTAATGTTAGTGGTATTTGTAAGCTTTAAACTTGTTATTTGTTGTGGTTTCTCATTCTAAAAAAAATTCGCTTTCGTAACTAATTTTTTATTGGTAATTTTGTATTCTATTTTTTAAAGAGGTCTCAAAAATTGTAGAAGTTTCAGGCCCCGCAAAACCTGGATACGCCCCAGATTTGTCTCTTATATCCCGTTCAATGTTCCTGCCAAAGGACGCAGAGCAGCGCTAACCCTCCTGCAGCGGTCTTCCAGTAAGTTAATGCTGCAGGCCTACTGCTGATATCATGTTTGTTTTTCCCACACAGTTTCAATGTAAGATACTTCTATCGCAACACACTTCTCACCCTCGGTAGCTGCGGCACGCGAATATTACACAACGTGATTGCAACAGTGGCACTACTGCCAATTTTCTCTCACAGAAGTCCGGCTGCTATCCCTCACACTGATTTGTCGACATTATTGATTTCAAAGGTACAATTTATGCATCCGCAGTACACTAAATTCTGAGCATTTGCTTGAATGGACACCTTACAAGACGAAGCGCAACTAAACTGAGTTTTAACGACATACGCAGAAGTACGTGTAACGTAATATTGTAACGCGTTTGAGTAACCTTTGTAGCAAGGTAGAGGCAACAATACCTTCCCTGTGTAATACTGTTGATCAACACGTAGATGTCAACGATATAAAATCATTGAGTATTTCAATGGATACGCAAAAATGGATTCCTTTCGCACTATTGTAGAGCAACAAAATATTTCATACTGTTGTCTTCAGTGTAAACCTATTGAGGTCTCCGTGCACAGTGCCCCACATTGTTTTCCGATTTTAAACAAATTTTGAGTTCCTCGACAGATTTTCGTAAAAGTCCCCAATATCACATTTCGCGAAAATCCGTCCAGTGCGAGCCGTGCCGATGCGTGCGGGCAGACAGATGGACGCACAGCAACACGAAATTAATATCAATTTTCGCTATTTATGCGAACGCTCCTAAAAATTTATTCTCACCTCTTAAAAGAACAAACGGCGGCGGAGCGCTTAGCGACTGACCATGACTGTTTGTTACGTGAACCAAATAAAGCTCACAATTAAATCCTGCTATCTACCGTTAAAGTACGCGGGATATATAATTACAGCTGTGGTGGCGCAGTTGGTTGAAGCACTGCGCTACAAGCCGGAAGGTCGCGGGTTCGATTCACGATGGTATAATTGGAATTTGTCATTGACAGAATCTCCTTCCGGCCGCAGTATGGCCCTGGGGCCGACTCAGGCTCCAAGAAAAATGAGTACCAGGAGTATTTCCTGGAGGTAAAGGCGGCCAGTGAGTAGGACTGATAAACTTAAGACTTTCGTGTGCCGACTGTCTCGAAATGTGGGTGCCTCAACATCCAGGAACCCTCTGCGCTTGTAATAGAATTGTACAGGGATTGCTTTACCTACACAAGGGTTTAAATATTTGTCTGTCCGATGGGAAACCAAAACACACCTACACACACGAACACATACACTCACACACACTTTCAGCGAAAAAATTCTGCAAACAAAAATCAAAGCCACAAAATGTTTCAATCGTGGATTACTGCTTTATGAACGGAGGTTCCCCAGTTGATTATGTCTTAAGTATAGTAAGTGGTTGTAAATAATATATCCAAAATGTAAAATGGAAAATAAAGCGGGGGTGGTTTATCTTAAAATTCTCTCCCAGCACAGGCGTACAGAGACACAGAAACACTTCGAAAAATTTCTGGGTAGAAACTTGCGGAATACAAAACAGTGTGCCTGCTGTGACCTGTGTAAGACGGCTATCGTATTTTTCTCAAAACAGTTTCATGAAATAGTGCAGAATGGTCAGTAAAGAGGCGCTGAGAAATAATTAGACTTATGAGACGAATTATGAATGTATCGCGTTTAACGACTTCATAATTTGCAATCATTGCTGAATACTATGAGGGAGCACTGCAGCGAGGGAGAAGTGATGGGGCACAATAAACACACACAAATTTGGTTCGGAAAAACGCCAATCAAATTTTTAATTAAATTAGTTGTTACTGCTGCTATTTTCCTAGTCGTCGTCAGAAATTCAAACACATACAGCAGGTGTCCGACCAGTCTTACAAAAACTGACAAACGAAGGGCATACCCATTCCTTGAATATTATTTTATTAAATGTAACAGTTTCAATTGCAAATTGCACTCCTTTGAAGGTACTATCTAGTAATTTTAAAGTAATTCATGCCCGTTGTGCTGTATTCGAATGTTTATTAAAACACTGTCTTAAACAACACACGTACAAGTTTTTTTTTAGGTAGCTGGACTAGCTCACTGGAAGGTCTTGATAAAGATGAAGGTCTGATGCTGGCTTGTTAACAAAACCAAAACTAATTATCTAAGAAACTTGTATGTGTGTTGTGTATGACCGTGTTTTAATAAACATCTCGCCATTTTGTTAGTAAAAATTACCAGGAACTCGTCCGAGATTCGAAACAAATATCTCTACATTAAGTGTCTAAAGCGCTGTTACTCCACCAGCCTTCTGAGTTATCAGCCCATTACAGAGCGATATTTCATCATGAATTGAATGCAGTGCATTGCCGTGCTTGTTGCTTGCTCCTAGTACTCCTGTGAGTTAGACTACCGGCCAACAGGAATACACTGTTTAGTTTAGCAAAAGTATCCTGTAGGCCAGTGTTGCAAGTAGGAGTCGTTGCGGGAAGACACGGCTAATCCCACACCTAACAGCGTTATCTGCTCATTGCTATGGTAAGCCATCATTAAACAAGCCAACTGCCTCCAAGCTGCATCATGAATGAGCATTTGGACGAGAACGTGCTAATAAATCAAACTTGTCAATCCTGGGGAGGGGATCTTATGTAGGTGTGATGTATCGTCCCCTCCATCAAATATGATCTTTCATATCCCTTATTATTACGTCACAGTGTCCGACTGTGACAATCAGGGTCGAACTACCTACATTCGACACCAATTCTCTGCCTGTCTGCCCGTTATCTACACATGTACCTACCTACGTAAAGGTAGAGGTAAAGTTCACCCTACAATATGCCATGAAGATACACAGGAGGAGCAAAGGTATAGCTCTATTCTTTCTTTAACCTCGGTGCCAAAGCCACGCCCCGGCCGCTTTAACACCGGTAATGACCCGATACCTACCTACTTATCTCTGTATCCAAGCCAACTTTTTTAATAGTGGTTAACCAACCACCGATTTTCGGCCAGCTGAGAAAATCCCTAAGTGTACTTCCTATGAAGCACATGTTTAGCTTGGAAGAACAACAGGCAGACGTTAAATCAGTAAAGTAATACAGCACACACAAGTACTAGCTTATATTTCTAGAGTTCTAGTAACATAATGACCCTGATCTGTTGTTAGTTGCAGCAAAAACAACAATTTTGGGACTCCTGTGTTACCAACGGCGTTTCAGTGTCAACAAGGCTTGCAACTGTTTACAGACTACGTACGGGCCTATACCGACTTAACTGTCATCACGAACGCGGTAGGCCATGCTTAACCGATTGCAAATACACACGGTATTGCGCTGTACTGAGTCACCTCAAAGTAAGTTCAACGGATTATTCAATCCCTAACCGCAACCAGACGTTTTTGTTGACCTTCTTAAAAGCATTGGTTCGGAATTATCATCCGCATGCTAGCTGGAACCTTGATGTCCTTGGAGGGAATTCTGGGTGTCCGGCAGAAAGTTATAATATCCATAGTAGTCTAGTAATTGTTCGCTTACAATCGCAAAGTGTGTGTTCAGTTCCACTCTATGAACCGAGTCTGTAACTGCTCAGAATGTGTTCCGATGTCACATTAGTTGAGAAGCTGATGTAAACAGTGGTGACATAGTTCTAACAGCAGGACATTCGTCGGGAGGTATTCTGTATCAGATAGTGTGTGCCAAAACAATGGTTTTGAAAATTACGATGTCAGAACACAAAGGGCAAAGCCACGGGCAATACCGTTACTTCGATTCGCACCTTGGCCGGTTTCGCAGATTCATAGATTACCCCTCACAAACTAAAAGCTCCTCCCAGTTGCCCATTAGCGACTCAATGTAGTTTTGAATGTAACAGGACACGAAATGTACTTTAACGCACCATCTATAAGGGTTCGTATTTTTGCATCCTCTTCTGCCCACTTAATTTGTGTTGTCCCATTATAACAATTCTGGGTACCTGCACTGAGAAGAAATATTGCTCCACATAATTCACACTACGATCACATATTTAGATGAAGATAATGCTATTTCTATTTGTCTATTTCTATTGCAGACTGAGTGTGGACGGAAGGATTAATTCAATTAAAAATCAAATGACTCCATCGTAAATCGAACCCGCGATCTTCTGGCCTGTAGCGCAGCTCCTCAACCATCTGCGCCACCCTGTATGCAGAAAAAAAACAGAAAATTCTATAAAATTAATAATGAGTTAAGGAAAATTGATACTGAATATAAAGGAACGAAGAATAAAACTTATTTACATTGCCCGCCGATGCTTCCTTGTATATTAAAATAAACTCGCTGTACTCGTAAAATTGTATTTATAGGAACCCCTATAAATAAATTCATTTTAATAGGTTTGCGCAAGCAGATTATACGGATCATGGTCTAAAAAATAAATCACGGCATTAATTTTAATATTTCGTTTGTAGCACGAGGAAGGCGTGTAGTAAAGTTTATAACAAAATGCGAGATAGGAAGGCCCGACATTTAATGAAGGACAGGAACAAATAAGAACAGAGAAGAAAAAAAGAAAATAAAGAAGAAGGATGAAAATACAAAAATTAACAAAGAAGGAGACAAGGAAAAAATGGAAAATAAGCAAGAAGGACGAAAATACAAAAATTAACAAAGAAGGAGACAAGGAAAAAATGGAAAGTAAAATTAGGAAGTAAAGAAAGAGAAGAAACAAAGCGGAATGAATAAAGAAAATAAACATATCGGCGCTCTGACGCTCTTAATACAGAGAAATAAATAATTGAACAACCGTAGCTCTGATAGGATTCACGTCACTTCGCTATTGTTCGCGTTCCCTCTGAACGAGCAGCTTTGTGATATCACAAAGAACATGCAGCCTGCAGGCACACAAATCCATATTATTATCCTCTCAACAAACCACTGTCAGCGTGCGAACTGTTTTTACCCCACACCGTCGCGTGTTCGGTCCGCAGAATTCAGCAGTTGCCCGCCAATTCGGGCTCCTTTCCACGCTGATAGCGTGTTATGGTCCTTTAAATCGAAAATTACATATTAAAAAAACACAACATGACAGACGGAAGTTAAGTTATAGGGTGATATATATAGAGGACACAGAAACTCTTTCACAAGGCGATAAGGAAATCGGAGGCAAAGGCAGAGAAGTAAAGGTCAATATAATCCTGTCTCCGCAGCATAATGCAGGAAGAAGCTCATAACACCTACAAGCAAGAACAAATACTAAAACGTCAGAAAACGTGGCGAGTTTCAAAACTTTGGAAAAGACAGCAACATGCCAAAATCGAAATCTTGGGAATGCTGCCTACCGTTGAATTAAGAATATTTTGTCTTCCCGAGTGTTATCTCATGATGGATAAAGAAGAATACACGAAAAACTATAATTATACCCTGCGTTTGTGTGTTAGTGTATGTGTACGAAAATCGGTCTCGCATATTAAGGAAAAAATACTGATTTTGATTAATTCAGATCAGGATGGTTAGAATATTTCAACATAGTACGTAAGATGCTGGAAGTAAGGGGGAGATAATGAAATTACCGGAATGAGAAATCCGTGCTTAATTTTTGTCCGAAAACATAAAAAATTGAGTACGCTTGAGGACAGTCCTTCAGAATATTATTACATGTGACTGATATCATGCATCATTGCTCGCTACGTATGATAACATGAAAAAAAAACTGCCAGCCATACTTGACATGCTTTTGCACGAAAGACACCATCTGCCGGGCTCCTGATAAAGATCATCCGACCTCAGATAGAGTACTGTGTCATTGTAGTCTCAATGTAAGTAAGTGTCCTGTCGATCCACCCCTGCCAGATGCACCCTATCCATCCCCAAAGGACAACCATCTGTTGTATCCCATGTGGACAATATGGGCCCATGGGGTGTGGGAAACAGGGTAATTTTGATGTTTATCTATTTCATTAGAATAACCAATATCATTTCCAATGAAAAGTAAATTCACTTATATCTGTATAAACACTTGTAGGATCTGCGAGTGTATCTCTGCCGAAACGGTTATCGGGGTCCACAGCTAAACATATCTCTATTGAAACTGCGATCTGGTGACCGAACTCAAATAACTTCTCTGTATTGCTTGGTCCCATAAAAATCTGTTTCGCCCTTTAGCTTTAAAGAAATCTTGGCGTCTGTATATTATCACACCCGAGACTAAATTCCTGGACATCGCACTTAACCCCATATTAAAAACTCTCAACTCTTCGGAGGCTGAATCTGTCTCCGTCTTCAGCTGGAACGAGAAAAAGGAAAGGTCCGCGGACTGAGGTTGGATTTTTTTAAGCATCCACCTGAGTATGTTTCCCTCGTTCTCCATTCCACCTCGCGGCAGAGACAGATCCAGCCTCCGCAACATGTGGATTTTTATGGGCGATGGGAATTGTCCAAAATTTCAGTCCGGCTTACTTCGTCATGTTATCCCATGCTTGATGGAAGAATTATAGACGTTATGACAAAAGAAGCGTGAAGCTGATCACTTACCACCACCTAGTACCGATATTAATAATGAGTGGAGCTGTGCCCCTTCTAAGACTTTTGCTGCGTGGCAAAGTTTTTACTTTACCTCTCTAAGCACTGTCCGTTCTGGACTAATTAAGTTGTGCAAAAGAAGATAAGTGAAAGAAACGTTTCTTGGCTTCTGTCAACAGCCAATTTACCCTCAAAAGACAGACCAGAGTACGAGAAATTAATGGTCCGAAATTTAGTAATATGTAATAAACTAGCAACATAATAATAATAATAATAACAAAATCCACGGTGCAACAGCCCATTGTGGGCCAGGGTGTCCTCATTACGGAAGTTTCACGATCACACTCAGACACACCACACTCGGTAGGAATCCTCTGGATGAGTAATCACCCGACACAGAGACCTCTACCTGACAAAACACACACACCTACCAACAAACAGACATCCATGCCCCCGCGCGGATTCGAACCCAATTTCCCACCAAGCGAACTGCCGCAGACGCTTTACGTGGGGCTGGACTGCAACTGTGTGGTTAGCCATACCGAACAATTGCAGTTTATGAGACTAATTCAAGTTATCAGAAAAATGTCACCATTACACAACGGAAAGGGAAGTAATCGTAATCAACGTAACCAGTGAGATCTCTTTGCAAAAACACGTCTACGCGTCTTTATTTATGGGTTATTTCAGGACGTTACTAGCTCCTCATTACTCAACTCCATCTATTGCCCAGGTTAAGAATGATCGGAGACGTAATTCTGCTTCCCGCATAAGCATTCACGTCAAGTACAGGAGCAATTTCGCACCTGTTACAAGTAGCTCAGGTGACAGTGCACTGACTCATTAATTAGCAATAAATAGGAAATGATGCAGGAGGTAGTACCCGTGGTCTAATTAAGGTACTGTGCCTGGTACTCTATCTGAGAGTTCTAAGGAAAACCACACAAAGCGGCAGACAGAGTAGCTGCCATTTGTACCGAAACTGTAATTCGAAGTCCCATACACACAGCAGGAGTGCTGCCCACTCGACTGCTGCCATCGGTTGCAAAAATCTACAACACAGCGTTCAACACAAACCATTTCGTAGACAGTAAGCAATCAAACAACAAAGTTAGTTTTACATGCCTAGAATTTATCAGCGATCATCGTGGTTTAGTTGCCAGCACCACGGTTTCGAATTCTACTTTGCTGATTGAGGTTTACCGTGGTTGTTCTCAGTGCTTCCAGGCTGCTGCCAAGATGGTACCCCTAATTAGAAAAGGCGTTTTTTCCTATATAATGTACAATTGACATTCAGCAGTCACCCTGCCACACAACGCTATATATTCCAACATTTGCTAAATAAACCACAAATAAATGTTCAAGGAAAGGTATAAGGGAAATACGTGTATAAAACTTGCCGATAGAACAGATTCGGAGAGCACAAGACATCTAACTACAGTTGCCGATGGCCTGGCTAGAATACGAAAAAGATAACTTCAAACGCTGAATGAAGGTGCCTCTGTACCAACCTGACCAGTAGGAGAGAGGGAAGTGTGAAGGAAAGCCGAGCTCAGGCACGGTGAAGAAGAAACACGCCCGTCTGGTGCATCAGCTGCTACAGATCCTCGCTGTTAATTTTGTGGAGAAAATTAATGGAAACTTATACCATCTCTTCAACTTTCTTTCCAGCAGAAATTTACCCTTGATGCCGGCAGTACACGGAAACCTCGTACACTTGTGTTAGCCAAACTTCACCCCCGCCCCTCTTCCAGCCCCCTCATTTACAAAACTTCAGGCAACCCAATAATGCCGGAAACAAGGAAGTTGAAGCTGCTTATAGCTGCTGCTGCTGCTGCTCATACTTCTGTATAAATAGTTGCGTGGAGTTCCACTCGCTCATAACCATTTGGTGGGGCTCACAACAATATTTAGTCCCACTCCACACAAGACACGACAATCGTACCTCAGAACATAAGCGACTTACATGTACACAATTCTCGAAACAGGGAAGCGATCTGTCTCATGGATACACACAAGCAGGGACTATATCAACCCTTGCTACGTCACGCACAATGTAGCAGGCTCACGCAAGAATGTCCCTTCTTGTCTTAATTTATTTGGTGTTTGAGAAGAACCTTGTACGAAACATGTCCCTACGTCTGTCAATTCTGAGAGATGACTTCATGAGTTTTAAACAATGTAAATTTTACGGTGAAAGAAAAAGATTAGGAATTCGGTATTTCCGCCTCATGTTACACTTTCAATCAATACTATGTACTTCAGCCTAACATACAACTGTATTACATGCATGCTACACGCTTCGACACGACCGTGTCATCTTCAAGTGTGTATGTAATATAATTTTTGCACGCAATAAAGTTATATCTTAGACTAAAGCAAGCAGTAATATAATTCGTTGTATTTAAATAAAGGGCAGCACATAACGGATTAATATTAGAAGTTGTCATTTACCATATGCATCCCGTTCGCTAACAAAACAAGGGAAAATACAGGACAGTGGAATGGTGAGTTCCACTTGAAAGTAAAAAACATTACCCAAATGCTTATATATATATATATATTGCACTCTTAGTTGACTCCGATGTTCACTTACTGCGCACACAAACATAATGTTGCACACATACTCTCACTATAGCACGGATTTTCAGACTCAAGGTTGCGACCCACCCTTGGTTCGCGACAGCCTTGTGATGGGTCGCGAACCCCTAAAGTAACAAACACGAGAATTACGCTATAAATCTGAAGGTATTTGCCGGGGCGTTGAGTTGGTACTAGAACTCTTTGAGTTACAATGTCAATGTGATTTACGAGTTGGGGACGTAGATAGAAAAGTGAGAGAACCACTGTATTACACAGACCATCAGGCTGCAACGAGTCTAAATCATTTCACGTTCGTCTTAATGACAAGTGTTTCAAATAAAAGTTGTAGAGTTAGTTTACTTGTTCATGCAGCAGTCTTTACTACGTACCTTCTGTATGATAAATAACTTGTAGAGAGATCTGACGGAGTTCTACTGAACTAGTACAAAACTTAATTCATCCAACAGCGTGTGTGTTAACCTTCTGTCCTTATACAATGAACAAATATTATTCATATGTCAAATGAAACGTAAACTTATGTGCATTACAAAACTACTACACACGAAGTTTGTAAAATAATTGGTCTCTATATACATTGTTACTACTAGATATATGTTTTCATGAAAGTTCATTTCAAAACAGTTACATATCTAAGTTTCCCACGTTAGTGATTTTGATTGAAAATTAGGAAGAATTATAGGTTGGCGCTAAATGCCTAATTTAAGAAAAATCATAAGCTTAATACAATAATTATTTGGACTGGCAGACAGACGAACTAAGAGCATGATAGCGACAGCATGCTAAAAAATCAAAACTTTTGGAGTACAAGTATCAGTTTCCAGAAACATGACATTGCTTTGCTGTGAGCAGTGTTTATCTACAACAGCTACAGACCTGATGGCACCAGCGTATTGTTTTGCTGGTGTGTGTGTATTTTAACTACTAGTTCATGGTTTATTATTGTTTTGCAATAAGAATGATGTGCTGAAAAGTGTAGGTGATAAATTACTAACGTCCCATATTCTTAAAATAGTTTCTTCATTATACAGGCAATATCTGTCAGAATGGAATTACGTGATAAAGACACTCTTGCACTGAGCGCTTCAAGTACCTCGGAGGATGTTGTAATTAATTTACTAATGCAAAAGAGACGGGAAATTCCTTTCGGCTTCTAAGTTCGTTTCTCAACTTCCGTCGCACAGCTGGAGTAAGAAGATGCCTTATTGTTGGTTGAAAATCAAATATTATCTGAAGTTTGCGTTCTGCTTTCATTTCAGTGTCTGCGAGATTCATATTTACGTACTCCCTTCTCAATATCGTACTTTGGCCGAAAGAACTGGCAGTATGACTGAAATTCAGCACTGTTCGCACTTTGCAAAACTCCGAGAAAGGGTAGCCTATCTTAAATGGAAGCAGACTTCCACACATAACAATGTACCACAACAGGTGCACGAGTTTCGGTACTTTTCCATGATTCCCTTTGTTCTGCAGCTCCACCACAGCGACATGTTTCATCATTCTCTCCCTCAAGCGGTTATACTCTCCGAAATCGCACTAACTGAGAAATAGGAACAGGACGGTTAAGAGTTTAATTTAGGATGTCGAAGTAGTGGGTCCATACAAATTTAAACTTAAATTTCCAAAACAGAAGTAGCATGACGGAAGTTACATAATTATGATCTTTGTACTATGTACAATGGAACAAATAATATTAGGGTGGATGAAATCAAGAAAGGTGGAACACACAGCACACATAGAAAACAGAAAAATAGCCGAAATGCAAATTCTGGTCGAAAAATCTGAGAGATGGGATGGGGGGGGGGGAAAATAAAAGTCAGGAAATTAGAAAAGTAGTTTAGAAGGGGGTATACTAGATCCACCTGGTTCAGAATATGTTCCAGTGGGTATTTTGTTACACCCTTGTTTCCAAAACAAGTGCGGAGTTCCTTGACAAGACAGTGCGACTATCAGATTGCAACAAGTAATTCTATTCACGGACTCATTCAAGATTAAAAGTTGATAACCGATTCCAGTGGCCGCGCGGTCTAAGGCGTAGGTCTGCTGCCGTTCGCCTGCTGAGATTGTGGGTTCGAACCCCACCAGGGCATGGATGTCTGTCCCTTGTAGGTGTTGTGTCAGGTAGAGGTCTCTGCGACGAGCTGATCACTCTACCAGAGGAGTCCTACCGAATGTGGTGCGTCGTTGTGTGTAATTTTGAAACCTCACGAATGAGAAGGCCATAGCCCGCGTTGAGCCACAGCGCCATAGAAAAAAAATGATGACAGATGCCATTCGTCTAAAATTTCTACGGCAAGAAACGCAACATTGTAATTGCACAGAAAGTTTTATCGAAGAAACCAGCAGGAACGATACCAACTGAGGTGCGTGCACATAAAGAGGGAGATATTAAATGAAGTTCTAAAGTATACATACCTATTATACAGACGTGGAAAGAAATGAACTCGCGTAGCAGGTCTATATGGTCCGATAGCTGCATTTACTGAACTAGCTGACGAGTACTAAACCATTAACATCAACATTAACCACCTTGCGCTTTAAATAAGCCTATGGCTTACTTAGTTGGGCCCGACAGTTAGAGATATTATTAGCTTCTGGGCCAACTGTAACTCAACCTAGCGTCACTATCTGGTAAAATTATCTGCAGGTAATAAAATTATCCTAAAAATTGGTTCATTGGTTACAAAAACCTATAACCGAGACAGACAACAAAGTCAAATTAATATTATCAAATAAACCCAAAATCAATAACTTCTATATATTTAATTAATTAAATAGATGCATGATGGGGGCCACTGAAGTCTATGTCCATTATATGTCACAATTTTTAGGATGAAAATTTGTAAGCGCTTTCGCAAAACAACTGCGAAAAGCGACCGTAATATTGGTCTGCCCGTCCACGTGGAATGACGGCTTCCTGTAGATGAATTTTCCTAAAGATTTTTGTTAGAGATTTTTAATCATATCTGCCACCAGCTGCACGTTCAGTTAAAACTGGGCAAATATAACAGCTACTCTGCATGAAAACCTACGTGCACTTATGATAATATCTCGCTGTGCTGAGAAAGTTTTAAATATAAACTTCAGGGAAAATCTAAACCACACATTGCATGCCAAATCATTTTTTTAAATCATGCTGTTTACAAGATAATCACAATAAATAAGGCTGAGTCAGAGGGGTTAAGAATAATTAAGCGCCATACAGACGTAATTTACGTGACGGGGAATTAAGGCAAGAATACAAACATGCAGTTACAATATTTAATGCTACTACTTTACACCTCATTAATTCCGTCTGATCTGCTACAACAAGTCTTGCTGTCAGACTCAGGAAAACTGAAAATTTATGGTATGATTTATCTATCATTATAAAGTATTTAGCTGCACTATATGTGGGAGCTGTGTCAGCCATGAGTGAGTGAACACTGTATCCTTCATGCTGTGAAGTGAATGCTGGTAAAATTAAAATAAATTCAAACAAACATTTAGGCATACTTTGCATGCCTCTGTTTCCTGCTAATCTAAATTGTTAATGAACAGATATCTGAGCAAACCCTACTCGTATAATCCGGTAAGACTTGCTGTAATGAGTGCCCGTGATTATATTAATCATGTGCATGTTACTAGGAAATAAAAAGTGAATTGCTCCTTGTGATGGGAATTTTTATAGTTTTTAGCCATTCCGCAGTTCAGGGAGATGCACTACGATTATACCTACTCACTTTGTAGGAAATACCGTTTGTACATAAGCAACTACAAAACATTTCTACTAGACCAAACTTCAACGCTGTGTCCGAAAATTTGTCGCAGAAACAATTACGGTACATATACAAACAACAAATCCTTCAAAGAAATATAACAGCGAAAAAAAAATAGCCCTAATAATAGTCAAGATATTCTATAACATAACGAATGTGTGAAAGATAAAAGGACATGATCTGTGTTTTAAATTGTACGCCTGATTACCATCTGAGCAGAGTACAAGACGCTATGATCCGATCGTCTCTCGATGTTACAATATAGGGTACGCACATTTCCTAACTTATCGTACAATCCCCTGCTCATTGTACCAGACATTATGGGTGTACATGACCCTAACAGAAGTGACATTGTTGGCTCAGAGGTTCACAACACCTTTACCAATCCGGATGTACTGAGTAGATTTTAATTTAATTTCTGGCCTCAGCGCGGTGACCGGCCTTTTCCACTCAACGTGGTGTTTTTAGAGTTAATGGGATACAATTTACAAAGTCCACAGACGAAATGATTTTTAATGCGACATAACATCGCCAGGGTCCCGCAGTAGCCCTTTTTTTTTGTGGTAGGAATCACTGTTGTTTCCTTCTAGATTCCTTTGTGGGGTGGATTATTCGAAGGGTTGTAAGCTGCTACAAGCCTCCTGTACAATGGGTACCGGGTCTTTCCCGTGGGTAGAGGGGGCCGTGGCGTGGGGCTGACTCCCACCCCAATCTAGAGTGTCGAGGTCCTAGAAAGAGTAGAGCTATACCGCTACTCACCCTAAGGGCCTTCGTGGCCTATAAAAAGGGTGAAAACCTACCTATGTATGCCGCTACATAAACTGGCTTATGGACCACTTTAGCCCTGACTTGCGCAATTCTCAGACAGAACTGTACGATTTGTTATTTCATTACGACGCATCTCTACCTCCACAGTGCAGTACTTGTCCCGGCAACATATGGTCCTATCACCACAAACTGAAACAGTAAGCAGGCAAAACATTACTATAAGTGTCTTCACAACAACACACTACATCCTGGTAGGTGAAGAACACTGCCTAGCTTCAACACGCTGGATTCTGCGGGTACAGAAACGCAGTCCACAAAATGAGACCGCAAGTAGGCCAACGTGCACAGCAACTTACGAGACTGCGAGGCATATAAGGAAACGTACTTCAATAAATACACAATTTTATATTTCTGTTTAGAACTGCACAGCCTTCCCTGAACCCCTAATTTGGTTATAATCTCCAAAAGTTTGTGATATTCTGGGCTACGGAAGGCCGAACCAGAGCTCATGCAAATCTTCACAACCCATTCTGTCCCTTTACTGCTATCTTAAAGCCTAACAAACAAAGTGCTTCCATTTTCAGTGCCCCATTAACATACGCAACTTTCCAGATCCTACACCATACGTTAATCCGCTATTACTTTGAAAATTCGCAGTGATGTCAGTCTATAATTTCGAAAGCGTGGCTATTCAGTAAGTATAAGTAAAAGTGAATTTCAGTTACATTTTGTCATGGAACTAATGAAACTGTTCCCAGGCTTCTGCTTGACACTTTGTGGACGCATTTCCCTTTAAAACAAATTTTCTTAACCGAAAGAAACTTCACTGATTTGGTATTTGTTTTTCAGTCGACCACACTACACTGGATATGAGCGAATACGGCCGATCTCGGTAGCCGTGCGGTCTACGGCGTTGGTTTCAGCTGTCTGATTGCTGCGATTGCGGGTTCGAATTCCGCTGAGGGCATGAATGTTTATCTTATGTTTGTTGTGTCTTGTGTGCCCCTGCGATGGGCTGATCACTCTTATAGACGAGTCCTACCGGGTGTGTATGTGTGTCTGTCTGTCTGTGTGTGTGTGATAAAGAAACTTCGAAAACGAGGCGGCCTAACCCCAATTTGGGCTGTAGCACCCCCGGGGGAAAACTGCGAATATCAACCTATTAGTTAAATTATGGGATTAATTTATGGTGACTAATATGATTCAGTCTGTAGCTACAGGGAGAATAGCATGAACATTCATTCAGTAATTACTCAAATCATAGAGTTATATCTGTGCATCATTTCCTCTAATATAGAATTCTATCATTTTAACTTCGATATGTTACCAAAACAATCGCCATACCTACAGAAATAGGTCTATATCCATCAGTTTGGTTATCTTTATTATGTTCAACGTCTAAATACATTTTCATATGCTTACTTCCAGTAGTCCATTATCTAAATGCCATGGCCATCCAACGAAAAATAAATACACATTTCACGCAGTCACCATGTTGTTTTGTTTCATTCAAGTATTTAACAAAAAAATTCGCATATTTTATTTTACCAAAAAACTTTCAGGACCCTAAATTAAGTGCTAACAGCGTCGCTCTGACGATGGGGTATCGCACTGTATTTCATCAGAAACATTACACGGGGGACAGACACGTTGACACCATCGTACTATCTTTCCTTATATACTGAAATATCCCTCTTTTTCTTTTCACTACATTTTTCGACGATGTCTGTATACCGACTGTACAGCGTCTGTTACACAGACGCGAATGAGTGGCGCTGGTCGAAAGACACTGTGAGGGAAAAATGAAGTACTTGGAGAAAAACCTGTTCCAGTGCCATTTTGTCCGCCAAAAAGCCTACACGTTTCTTCCTCTTCTTCTTACACTTTTTCTTCTTTGTCTTTTCCTTCCCCTTCATCTTCTTCTACTGTTTTCTCTTCCTCTTATTATTCTCACCCTACCATTCTTCTTCCAGTTTTTCTTCTTCTTCTTCTTCTTCTACCACTCCTTCTTCTTCAGCTTCTTCCACTCCTTCCTCATCTTCCTCTTCTTCTTATTATTATATGGAGCCACAAGTCAGAACGACGCAGTGTCTTTCTACACGCCTAAAAGGAATCTTTGGACGGGGAATCGGACCATTGCACGGCCCCTCCCTACAAATTACAACACAAACAAAGAATAACGCAGACACACCTTCATCCCTCGAGCGGGATTCTGACCTAAAACTCTGGTGTTTGAGCGGTTGAGGTGTGTACTCTCACAGACCTTACACAGGTCAGCAGATGTGATCGGCTCAAGGACTGATTTATTTTCGTGAATTCGGTAATGGCCCACCATTTATGACTGTTACATAGCCACGGCGCAGTCTGAGAAGGCTCGATTGTGGTAAAGGGTGTAACAAGTGACCAAGGTTAGTGTTTTGGTACAAGAAACCTTAGGCCTGCATAAGCATTCCACTCTGTAGAACCCCAGAAGAGACACAACATTGCAGGCAGTCCTAGTCAGATCGCACACTGCTCTCCCCCTGTTGGCAGTCACAGAAATGGAAAATGAAAATAAATGAAAGGAACAAGTAAACATGACTGACGCATCGCATGACAGTCGAATGTCACAGAACTTTAAAATCAGCATGAGAATTTTCATTATGCCCAAACATTCATTGTTGCATTCGGCCATCTGTCTGCCCTCCCATTGATTTTCCGTCCTGTTTAGAGTCAACTGATTGATTGATCCCTTTATATGCATTTATTAAAAAAAATATCGTATTTGTGCTGAACACCCACAACATAATAGTCCGATTGCCAAATAACATGACGTGCCATATTTCAACATTCCACATAGCATGATCACGGACGGACGGACGGACGGACAGCTAGACATAATGACGGCATGTTCTGTGACTGCAGTGCCATATTAGGTGGGGTGCAAAATTATTTACGTCCACTACAATCACTGCTTCATTACAAAACGCGCCCTTCGCCGTAAGTTTGATTTATGTCATAATGATTTACAAATGCATTTACCGGATTAACTGCTGCATAACGCATAAAACAGTCTGGTACAATTGTTGGATGGTGTTTTGTCATAACGCCTGCTCATTGGAATGTCAAGTTAATTATCCAATGTACAAGTTTCTCTCTGTGGTGATTGTTTACACTCAACAGAGCAATTTATGGTCAGCAGAACACTCTAGCCAATACACGTGGTCTACAACAAAACACGAGGCCAATCGATTAATTAATTGAAACAGTCTGTCCAGTACTATAATCTGTAAGATTTATGGTAGCGTAGTACTTTATAGGCTTACTTCAGGTACTTTAAAATACAACTCAAGATACACGTGCGTCAATGGGGAAAATTTTGTTTATGGTGGATTTAATGCACCAACTGAAGGAAATTAGGGTCCACCAAACAGTTGCCATCGTATTATCGTACTGAAACTACTGAACGAATATCCATCACATTTGGTACTGGGTAGTTCTACACTGAGTAACTGGTGGAATAATTTCTTTCAATGAACATTGAACTTTACAGACATGACGAAGCTAATAGTCGCTTTTCGCAATTTTTCGAACGCGCCTAAAAAGAACGTAGTTACGAAATATGTGTGCTGCATTGCAGTATGCTTTGTCATTCTCACTTGCTAAACTGTTCACGAGAAACTTTAAAATATCGCTTTCTTCCTTTCCTGTTTTACATTTCCTTCTTTTCCTGCTGTTCGTCTCTCTCTCTGCTTTTAATTTTAGTATTTCTCCCTCTTTATTTTTATACCTTTTCATCCCTGCTTTCGATATTCTTTCTCTGTTTATTCGCCTCTCCCTTCTTCTTGCTTCCATCCATCCCTAAGCACACCTGCACAGTTGTGTTTAGGAACACACAAAAATGAAATGTAAATCGTGGAACTGACGTAGCACGGCATGAAGATGCTGCTGGGATGTATGTGTTTTGTGTAACGGCACTCAGGATAATATATAGAGCTAGGGGAAACAGTATTTGTTGCAAAGGGGTGATTTTCTCTATCCCGTAACTTCCTCTTCTTCCCCCAACTCAACCTAACCAAGGGCTCATTTATCGACGATAAATTGACTGGATAATGCATTTTATCGAATAGACTGGGTTCCCGTTTCGTTTTCAAAGCTCATGGCTTGCATAATATTGCAATTTGTTTGGTTGCCTGCTCTCTGCTTAATGTTGAAGAGCTACTGTGGGCCGCCCCAGGACAGCGACCGCTCATTCGTTTTCCTTACGGGCAGTGTGTCAACACACTGACACACCAAGTGAAACAAAGTGCTGCTTAATTCGAGGTTTAAGGTAAACAGATTAGCATGCAGCCTACTGGGGCACTCCGACTGCGAAAATATAGTTCCATTGTAAAGTAGGAATTTTCACTCTTTTTCCACCACTTTAAAAACAACAAAGTTATTCCGAGATGAATTTGCGAGCATCCTTTCTCAGAGTCGGAAACCTGAAGTCACGACACTGCTCTGAAGACATAAGCGTCGATGAGATGATAATATTAAAGTAGATCTTAAAGAACCAGTGTGTTAACTGAAGATAAAAAACCAACTAGATGCCACTTATTATTTTGTTGTACTTCTTATAGGCTCAACATGTTTCGGCCATTACTATGCCCATCATCAGGAGCTCGCGACTATGATGTTGATTACCACATTGGTCGTTTCGTTCTTGGTTTGCTTTAGGTTGGAGGTTAGGTGCGGTTAGGCTGGAGTAGTGTCCGGGCTGCAGGCTAAAGTCCGACTGCAGTCGTGCTTTAACCTAAAACCCGCTGTGGCATGTTGACAAATATAAAATTACATTTAATTTAGTTATCAATCACTGGACTAATGAAATCTCGTAGCATATTATAGTTTCCTGAGGCCAACATCTGGGTCTGAGTTTTTCGACACATTCACGAATATTTTTCTCTTCAGAATATTTCCACTATAAAACACTTATTCATGAAAAATGCTTTGAAAACTAAAATGACAAATTCCAGGAGAACCTCTCGCAGCCCGGTATAATTGAAGCCAGGGCCCGGTACCGGGCCGCGGCCCGGCGGTTGAGAAACACTGCTCTAAAGCACAGCTGAACAGCACGCATGGCCTACTACCACCTGCTCTAAAAGTTAAGTTCAACAGTCCTTACTTCAGTGAGAACCTTGACATGAGGAAGGATGAGGATATAGTCACATTATTTCTTCGCCACTGGATGCAAGTTAGTGGTAAGCTTCACGCCCCGGCCGCTTTATACCCAGGAAAAGAGCCCACGTTTCCAAAGAACAAGTGTTAGGTGGGTACCAGAGTCGGTCTAGAGCTGAGGCGAAAAGAAAAGCCTTTGCTATGCCCCGCTCCCAGCAGGTTGAATCCCAGTTCTCCAGGCCTCCAGCCCACAGCCTAGTCATACACCGATTGCGATACCCATCTACCACCTAGAACCATCAGAAGCTCTTATTTTCGTTAACAATATATTTATGGGTTTCGTTTGGACATGCACACGCCTTTGGTGGGTTGCGGAAAATTTTGAAGCACCTCCTTTAATAAAATCATGTTGTCCGTGACGGACATCCACGTGTTCCTCCCCAATATCACAGTAAACATCAATTTACTCCCTGTACATGTAACGGAGATGCGGCATCTTTCTGTGAGCGAATGTTGATATGTAGCATTAAAATTGTCTTCGTTGGGAGTCATCTGTCAGCAGCCAGGCCGAAAGAAAGACCTTCGACCCCAAACACGAGTGTCAAATTGCACCTTCATATTCCGTATACATGTCTACAGGACTAACTGTATCACAGTACGACCGTGTTCTACACAAACCGCTCTCTACGAGCAGACACATTTATAAATAACGGTCCCAGTAAACAGACAGAAAAACACCAAGCGTGAAATACATTGCAATATCCATACGGTCACAAACACGGAATTGTTGATTCTGGCGTTCGAGGATGTTATGCTGTGTAGCGGGTTTAACAGATTTGACGTATCTCAGGAATGTAATCACTTTATCTTCAACGGCTCAGAATTCCCAGTTTTTCAGCACTCATTAATGCTTGAAGAGAAAACGTTTTATCGAAACGTCGGGATTTGCTAACCCCGCTACACATTGTAACATCCCAGAAGACCAGACTCCACAACGTCCACGCTCTGGAAAACCCAAATCTCGCAAATCCAACTCCAGCCACAAGCAACGAACTTCTAAATTATCTAGATCTTGAACACGTACATGAAAAGGATTTATAGCCGCCCACATAAAAACTTCTAAATACTTAGCCATAGAAAATTTCCGTCTTCTGGCATGTGACGCCATGTCAATTACTGTTCAGGCACCACCGATTCGAAGAAGTGCCAAGAAATATTGAAGTAACCTGAATAAGGAGATGCACGCTCGTCAAGCACTGGTGCTTGTGCACCCATGCGCTTATCGGGATACGCCGGAGATGGAGGCAGCACGCTCTTTTTAAATGTTGGTACAAATACACCAATTTAAGTAGCTATTGTCATAACAGCATCTGCATCTGCTCAGCTGTGACAACATTAAATCTTGCACATCTACATAGCTCATATACTGGAAGGAATTTTTTGGGGGGTCCAATGCCACCACATGTCCATGTGGACTTCGTGGACCTCTCTCCTGGGCATGGCAGGAGTGTAACCGACTTCTGAGGTTGGGACGCCCATGAGGCGCAGTTACGTTGTCCCGATGATGTGAGTGGTGATAGAGGAAGATGTAGTGCTAGGAGGGCCCTTAAACCTAAATTCTACTAACCTACCCAGACCATGGTCACGGCGGGAATCCTCCGGAAGGAATGTTACACGTCTTGAAACACAAGCAAAAGAATAATACGGCTGAAAATGACGAAACAGGCTGCTTAAATAAGTCCCAAATCCACGTAGAAAGGACCTTCCTTTCTGGAAGCATAATTTTCGAGGAAATCCAGAAGGTTACCAATTTAATAAGTAATATCCAGGAACTCCAGAATGTTTAAATGCTAAAAAAGAAGCACACTCAGGGACTCCGTAACGTACCACATTAATAGGTGCTCCAAAACACTTGCCTTATTTCCAGATATGTTGTGCAGAAATTTCTACCCGGTATGAAGAAAGAGAAATCCGCAAGGTCCCAAAATCACTAGGAATTTTATTAATAGTCTCCATTCCCACTCTCCATAATTTAAACTACTTCTGTAAACCCACGAAATCAGCTTTGAAACTGTTGAGAGACGACAGCACAAGTTTCTTTCACCGGTCTCTCGAACGGCCTACTCACGGCCAGTAAATCAGAGTGATAAGTCGTGTGCAGAATTAAAATGGTTAACAAGTGAGGGGTGCGCACAAAACATGTACCGTTAAAGTGTTCCAAATATCTGAACATGAAACAGAAATAAAGTTAGAAAAAAACGCAAGGCAGAAAATAACGTTTGGTTAAAAAGAGCGTGTCTTCAAATCCGGGGGCTGGCAGGCGACTTCACTCAGCAGTCACCGACTCCATGAATATTTTGAGCGTCCTCCAGAGAATTGCCCTTCTCATCTCCTGCACTTCTACATTTTTTTTTTTGTTTCTCCCACATCCTAGAATTCTTTTTATCTGCGAGCGTCCTTTCCCAACCCCCAGTGGACCGCCCTCCTCCCTCACCCTCCGATTTACCAACTAAAAGGTCTAATTCCGACGGAATTTAATTAAGTCTATCCCCCTTCCCTATATCAAATGCACCCCACAGACGATAAGTTAGCAGTCAACAAATCAACTAATTTTACTCCTTTTTTTTCAGCCTTCCAATTACTCTGTATCAGTGCCAAACTTCACTACAGCGTTCATAACAACATACATTTTAATATTATCCTGCCCTCTAAAACTAGATATTCAAAGTGATCTGGGTTCTTCAGGATTTCCGAAATAATTTTAAACTTATTTTTTATTTCCTCAATTCGACGCCCACAGAACATCTGCTTTTATTCGATCGGCCTACTAAGAATTTTTTTTTCTCAGAAAGACACCCATATTGAATATCCTCCAGTGAAATTTTCTCCCTTCTGCCATTACTTTCCCTCCTTCGAGCGTAACTATTCTCCTTAGTAACTTATCTTCAAATGTCTATAATCTATAAATATCCCATACTGCGACATAACGAGTTGCATGCTTCGATAAAATGAGCTAAAATACACTTTTTGATAAGTAAAGGCCAAGGTTAAAATCATTTAAATACATATAATAGTAAATGAGGCAGAGCATTTATCAGTTTTTTCCACACGAATTAAAGGAATTCCAACACAATTCTGAAGGCAGTTTATATTTCCCCACGAGTCGCATGCTTGAGAGCATATAAATCGAGTGCAACTAGAAATCCATATTAACTACAGTAACATTTGAATTAAAAAAAAAAAACAAAATCTGTGAGAATTACACTTAGATTCTCCCAGTCACAAACTATGGCTATTGAACTACCAAAAAATGTTGCGTCGGAGTACGGTGATGTGTTAAATTAGAGAGTATGTCCTACACGAGAGGTTCCATGAAGATCAGAACACTTACACTTCTTGTCACGAAACATAGCAATTACAGTTTCGGTTGAATGTAATTCCCTTTCAGAAACAAACTAGTTTTTAGAGTGATCCGCTGTGTATCCTCGCGTGTTTTAATACATCCGAAGAACCAGCCGCATTCTAAAAATATCACGTAATTATAAGACACCCCTAAGTAAATGAGATTCCTAATTTAAGGAATTCACACACGGCTGCCTTGCGAACCAGAAAATACTTTTTGATAAGTATAAGGGAATCCGAAACGGATTATCACTTTAAAATACGCTTATGACACATTTATTCCCAATTTTTCTAAAACCTAAATTAATAAAGGGCTACCAGGATAGCTGATGCAACAGTGTGAAATATTGTATTTATCATGCTTTTTGTTTAACCCTTTACATTCTACGATATTCAAAAGAAATGTTTTTATACATTTTATTACGTGGCCTATTTTAAACTACCAGTGCGCGCATGGAGTGCTGTAGAAGATGAGCTTAAAGCTTCTACGGATGACAGGACACGCCTTATCTTCGCAAAAATATCAGACATATGTCAGGAGGCCGGAAAGTAAACCTGACATATATACATAATCAGTAACATGGAAAGTGTCAGAAGCACCCAAGTAGCCACGATGAGGACCCCTAATGGAAATCTGCCTCCTTGAGTCCTCCCTCCAAGTAGCTACTTCTTAATTATGACGGTTTAACTTCAAATGAGCAATAACACTTCATCGTTTTCAGGGTGCATTGGCCAGATAGACATGTCCCTCTCAAACACAGCATCCAGGCCGCACTTCGCGCCTCACTTGTCTGAACACCCTCCCCCTACAGTCACATATCCACCCCAATGGAGACTTCTATTCTCTCTCATTAAGACTTTTATCTGTAGGAATAGCTTTCAACGTTTTAGAAGGGCGTTCGTTCACTCCCTGTCCTCCTTTTCCTTTACATTCTCACCCCCATCTCCTCAATTCACTTTGCGTCTAAACTGCTCTAACCACCCCACCTCCAACAAAAACATGGACATGGGCCTAAGTGAAAACCCAGAGCCTGAGAAAGATACAGTTTTTCCAATCAGGTAGTTGACGTTCGAAAGCGGGAAAGGACTTAGAAAAAGGAGGTTAAGTAAGCTGTCGACGTATCTGAGCATCACGTCATTACTATACATACAGAAGTGGAGGTATACTTTCACTCATTCGTACTTCAACACTAGATAAAAATTAAATATGATTTTTTGGATTCATCCATAAATATAAACATGAAATGAGAGATAAAGCAAACTAAAATCAGAGAATATTCGAGTCTTCTGGGATATGCGACAGTATGTACATACTGAGGTTTCAGAGGAGACTGCTGCCATCATCTTCCAGGTCCGAGTTAAAGACTACTTGGTATTTCTGGATTTCCTTGCGCAGGAATGCCTCAGACTTCTTGGAACCTAAACATTTGTTGACCTCTCTGACTATTTGAGCCCTGAAGGTGAAGACAGCAAACTGCTCCGAAATGTAGACAACTGTATGCCAATCGGTACTTTAACCTTCACAGTCACAGCTGTAAGAACCTCAGGTACCGCAAAACATTAGGTACAAGAACTTTATCAGCAACACTTTAAAGCAGTAGCGATCTAATAGAATAATAATAATCAGACTTCTCCCATAGAAGAGAGAAGATAGCGTTACTGCTTCATTCCGTCTGTTCAGTATGAAGGAAGGTCGGCAGTGTGGACTCCTGTTTTGTAAAACTGGCATAAATTTTGCTCTTTGAAGATCGTCGCCATAATTACCTATGACATATCTGTTATTATATGAGTGGTTAATTCCTCCAAAATACAGTTTTTTGAGAGCCAAACTGAAATTTGTCAAATAAGTGAAAAATCCACTTTAACCGCAGTAATTTGGTGAAGTGGAACCGGGTATATTTTGCTGCTCCTTGTCGGTAAAACCAATCGTTTATGTCTGGCATGCAAACTTAATTTGTACAGCTGTGAGGGTGAAAACAGTAAGAAAATCGTGTGAGTGTACGAGGGAAAGTATTGCTCGTTTGCATTCAAGATATGCTGAATTCGGAAATTTTTAACAAAGTAAATAACAAGTCTTCCTTACCACAATTCAGCATACTGTCGTTCTACGGGTCTCCGTAAACAAGTGAAATGCAATAAAATTATTTCCGACAAAGTACAACAATATATAACGGAAAGATTATCAGGGTCCACATCAGCTACAAGGTCCACATCACTGATCAACACTAATTAGGCTTTTCTAAATGTAATTAAAGGGCTAAAATAAAGGATTCAAATTGTCTGTATATGTCTGTTTATCCTAGTGTACTACACAATTTATGTAACAAGTACTTGTTAGGAATATCACTGATTAGCGTCACAGGAACGTGCGGGCTTCACACAGATGCCAGCGCAAACTAAAACGCAAGATAAATCGTACCAGAAATAGTATGTATATTGCAGTATTCATGTCATGTTAGTATTAAAGAAGTGCTGTCCGTACAAACATTTTAAATTTTGTATCTGCAAGAACGTCGTGGAAATGACTATCATCAGCTTCTCTATATCTGTGGATATTAACTTTTCTGCTTCTTTTTTCCAAAATTATCCGATCGGAAAATGGGCAGGAAGCCCAACCCCTCCCCGCAAATTTAATTACAGTACCTGCGTACTGCTTGTACATCCCATCTGAACTTTCCATTAACAGAATGTCAGTCAAGCAGATAATTATAAAGAAGATGCAGTGGTAACACAGGGATAGACAACTGTTAGCATTAGCAAAAGAGTGGCACAAGTCACATTACACACCGGTACAGTACAACGCTAAATTGCACGTCTTGTAAACCAAATAAAGGGAAACAAAAAATACCTGCAGGCGCAGTTCGAAAATAACAAGGAGATAAAATGAAACAAAATGAAAAGAAAGACTGAAACAAAGAAAGAAATACACAGAACAACATAAAAATTGTGGACATAATAAAGAAAGGAAGACAGGTAGGTAGAAAGGAAAGATGGGCGGGGGACAAGCAGGAAGTTATGACAAAAGTTGAAGTCTAGACGAATTGATGCATGATTAATGGAGAGGGAAAGGCTGGTACCTCCATGTATATAGTCACGTACGCTGGGTAATGGGTTAAGTCGACTTAACTGTAGTAATTAATGGCGGATGTATATGGATAGTTGAAAGGCGACAGACGAAGAATTAAACAAAGAAGACAAAAATATATACGAGTAAACCTTACACAGAGCAATGGCACAGTTAGGACAAAGTACGAATAGAAGGATGAAAGAATAAAGAATGAAGGAAAAAAGAAAGGAACAGAGTAAGAAAATCGCACATATAACAACGTACTCGCTTTCGTTAGGTGGTTACAGTCCAGTGGCTGGCTGCTGCGTCTGTGATTCACATCAGAAGATTGTGATGGAAGACAAGGGAAACAATAAATCAAGGGCGTTAAGCTTGCGTTCTATTGCCAACAGGAAGAAGAGAGGACGGAGATGATACAGGACGATGAAGCAGAACAGACAACAGGCAGTTCTCAAGCAGATATCTACATATCGTAGACACTAAGAGACCGCCGCTATCTGTGCTGTGGAATCTCCTGCCGCATTCAATGCAGATCGGTCCACCACAACCGGTCGCACATCCGCTTGCGATCGCAATGTCACAGTCATACCAAGTCCTTCTGGCGTATAGAGGGCGTGGTGGTGAACCTAAAAGAAATTCCTACTCTGCATTAGTCATACGGTGAGAAGGTGGTCAGCCGCCACGTTGCTGCCGATAAAAGTGTCGAAAACTAGAGCTTTTAAACAGCAACACAATCTTAACTGTCTGCTTTGTAGATTATTTAACGACGATATGTTAACGACATGCATTATTAGGACACGCTCAGCTGTGACCAAATTTATTCAAAGCAAACAAAGACAATAATTGGAGCTAAACGTAAATAGAAGTACAATATTAAAACGGATTTTGAGAACTAGGATAAGAGGGTGTTAGAATGTAGCTCAGAATAAGGCTCTCTAGTGGGCTGTCCATCGAATTCCGAGGGTCTGTGTCACAACTTTCATACGCTGCGTTTGAATGTGTGGAATTGTTAGACTCCTGCCAAAGTCCTACCTCAAGGACGTCCCATTACGTCACCAAATTGTAGAATAATTACTTTAAAATTGTTTCCAACCGCAATGTGTATTTTAGATGAAGGTTCATAAACAACACAGGCACAAATTATTTTGATTTTGTGCTGCACATACACATTTTCGTCTCAAGCGCCACTTGCACTTTGACAACTGCTTCGTTATGTTTATGGAAATAATTACGTAAAGTGATGTCCTTTAAACCGATGTGGACTGTCCACGGAAATCCTGCGCTTGTACGTGGAAGGAACTGATGCACACTGCAGGGCCTATTAAGAATTTATATGATAAAATGACCTGTTCCTCTCTCAATATTATTGACCCTGTTGGATCGACGCAATTTGAACCTCGGAGAAAAGCGAGTTAGGACAAAAACGCTGCTGTTAGATCTACAGTTGAAGTGCGTCTGTAACACAAACGAGCGTCGTATTAAAAAATTTTGCTCTCCATCTCTCGCTGTTCATCTGTCTGTACGAATAAAAGAGGTCGAGAACAGGAAACCGAATGGATTTTCATAAAATTTGTTATTGGGATGTTCTTAATAAAGGACATTACATGAAGACTAACATGCGTTCCCATACGTATTTTGAACACAGCGCCTTAAAAACCTGCTGCAGTGAAAACGTGTTAAAAAAGCATTGGAAAAATAACCTAAACATATATATATACACACACACACACACATATACAGGTATATGTTGACTGCGAGTCTTACTGTTTTCGAGATAGGTTTAATTACACAAGAATTGCTACCGTGTATAAACATTTCCTAACTTGTACAATTTTGTTGCGGTACAGGCAAACCCAGTACCTCTTTCTCATTGATAGCTTCTTCAGTCTTCCTCTCACCTTCGTATGGTGCCATATCCATGCAGAAGCAATGCGTATCATTTCAGTGGATCCTCTCCATTGTGCGAAGACCGTATCATGTCCTATCTATCTTACCGTTATCGCACTGCAATCGTATCGCAAGTGGACTCCTGTGTGATAGCGGCCTACAAGATCGGTTTTTGAAGCAATTGAAAAGAATGTGGTTGTGCAGAAAGACGCAAGTGCCAAAACTTTTTCAGTAAGCTTACAAAGCTGAGAAAAGTATTGTGAGCTTCTCCTCCTTTGAGTGCAGAGGAACAAATTCGTTGTTTAGCAGGAGATTTCGTAGCTAAGACGAACGGAAAACAGAAGAAATTAGACGAAGCGAGAGACGGGGAGTAGGGCGGGAGAAGGTGGAGGTGCAGTGGATAATCGATTTGGAGGAAACATGTCAATCAATACAGAACTCACAACTGGTAGGAGCTGTCAACATCTGTCTTAACAACGAAGGATCCCCTCTGCCCACCAACTGCACTCTACCGGCTGTTACTGGAACGTCTCGGCAGGAGCCCGAAACGGGTCTGACCGACATCTTATTTAAAAGAATCCAAGTGCGGTGTCTTGAATGCGAAGGGTAAATGGAAAATGCACCTGTGGCGTGACATTGGAAAGGTTCTTTCAGAAAGGATCTCCATCTTTGTCTAGTTAGGCATTAATAACAATTAGTAAATCGAGAGGATGTGAGCTAGACTGCACAGCTACAGAAGTTCGGCCAAAGCTGTGTTATATACTTACTTATGAATATGTTTAACTTTGTGAAATTCGTGAAACAATGCAAGGATAATAGCTTATGTGTAACTACCGAATCAATACACTTTTTTTAGGCAAGACAATTTTCTTCTAGGAGGTAGGCCTAATAGTGTGTTAAGGCTGAAAATACATATTTTTGACCCCCCAAGTGACGGTGGTTTTAGAGTCAAAGCTATCTAAATGAAGATGCCGTATTGCTCACATTATATTCTGTCAGCGTGCCTTACGTCAAGTTCCACCAGAATTTCCCAGTCATCTAACGTTTACCTTACACGTATGTCTACCGTTGAGTCCTACAATAGAAGTGCGTGAGTTAAGGTAAGTGGCAGTAAAGCTGTCCCTGCGCACACTATGAGCGCATATGGGATAGCGGAGGTATAGCTCCATTTATTCTTAACCCAGTCACTAGAGGGGGTGAGTTTTCAACATTACTCCACGGTTGCTATACTTCCGAGGAAAGAGCCCATGGTGGACGTTGAATGAAGAGGTAGGTGGGCCCTACAGAGTGTTTGGAGATTGTGGACGCAAAAAACAATGCCTTGCTCCTGTTGGGAACACGAACTCAATTCCTCTTATCTCCAGCCTATAGCCTAGTCACCGTATCGACTACACCATCCCGGGCCAGAAAGGCCGTAAGGCTATTACTAAGTTCTATCAGATTTTGCAGATGTACTACAGGTCTTTCATATAGGCCTTCAAAATAACTCAAAATATCTCTTCTCGTGTTTAATGCGGATTATCAGATGTGACATTGGGTCTTGTCTCAATCGACCCCGTTGTTCGGGCACTCTTACTTGTGCATAGACACAAGGACATGTTTAAAATGACAGGTACTGTTCTTAAGTTATAGAAAACAACCTAATAACTAAACCAGTATTTTGCAACTTACTGAAAGGCTAAACACAAACTGAGGGCGAAGGCTCGAGTTTAGACTGTTTTGTTTAGTTCTTCACGAACGTCGTTTTCTGTGGTACTGTAGCTGTACTGATGTGCCAAGAAGCGATGAAGACGGTCGGAGCATTAGATTCAGTAGCGTGCGCCATTCTTAGCCTATACACGAGAGTTCGTAAGATATTATCTCCATGTCCAGTAGGACACATACTGGAACAAAGGCCTATGTCATGAAAGGGGTATTAGGACATCCCACGAAATGTGCAATACGAAGTACACTATTCACTTTGCAGAACTGCCCATTTAATACAGCTTCC
>Ga0123354_10000607_pt1 | contig 37348 bp, 34 predicted proteins | sample TergutLab28metaG_2_FD_97872 | JGI IMG/M metagenome (GOLD analysis project Ga0123354, IMG submission 97872) | Labiotermes labralis P4 segment gut microbial communities from Petit-Saut dam, French Guiana - Lab288 P4 | ecosystem: Host-associated > Arthropoda: Insects > Digestive system > Gut ... | reverse complement strand
GATCCCGCCTTGTGACTTTCTTCTTGGCCGCGTACTCCAGTTCGGAAAAACTCGATTGCATGGCTGTCTCCCTATGATTTCTTGAACGCCTGAGATTATATAATTAAATAGCATATTGTGCAAGGGTTTGAATAAATCAGCGTGTCCCCAGGGAAACGCTGAACAATTCCTGAGCGTTCTGGCATCGTAGATGCGGGTTTCAAACCCGCCCAAAACATAGCTTGGCACATGGTCTGCAAGCCGACGAACGGACATGGACGTGTTTGAAACCCGCACCTACGATGCCTTGATGGAATAAATCAGTGTTTCCTTAGCGTGAAGTGTTGGGGTTATGCAGGGGTTCCCTGACGGAAGGAATGAGCGGTAAGTTACAGCGTTACCCTCCGGAAATCCGCCAGCAACTGCGCGAGACAGACGTTGAAACGCGTTGCCAGCGCGCCATCGATCACGCGGTGGTCGGCAGTGAGGGAAAGCGGCAGTGTCAGCCTGGGCTGGAACGCCTTGCCGTCCCATACGGGTTTGAGCGCCGATTTGTTGACGCCAAGAATGGCGACTTCCGGCGCATTGATGATGGGCGAGAAATATGTGCCGCCAATGCCGCCAAGGCTGGAAATGGTGAAGCCTGCGCCCTGCATGTCGCCGGGTTTCAGTGTGCCTTCGCGGGCTTGGCGGGCAAGTTCGCCGGTCTCCTGGGCGATTTCAAAAATGCCTTTCTGGTCGGCGTTCTTGATGACCGGAACCATGAGGCCGTTGGGCGTGTCGGCGGCGAATCCGATGTGAAAATATTTTTTGAGGATGAGGTTCTCGCCGTCGACCGAGCTGTTGAATGCGGGGAATGTTTGCAGCGCACGTACAACGGCCTTGATGAGAAAGGCAAGCATCGTAAGTTTGGCGCCGCCCGCTTTCTCGTTTTCTTTGTTGACCTGAATGCGGAAGGCTTCGAGCTCGGTGATGTCGGCGTCTTCGTGGTAAGTCACGGCGGGGATCATCACCCAGTTGCGGGCGAGGTTCTGGCCGGAAATCTTCTGGATGCGCGATAGGGGGCGGGCTTCGATTTCACCAAATTTGGAGAAGTCGACCTTCGGCCAGGGCAGGAGATCGAGGCTGCCGCCAAGGGATGCACCAACCGTGGCCGGAGTGGTGAGGACGCCCTTTACCCAGGCGGTTACGTCTTCCCTGAGAATGCGGCCATTCGGCCCGCTGGGCTTGACCTTGGAAAGGTCGGCGCCAAGTTCCCGGGCGTAGGCGCGCACCGAGGGGGAGGCGTGGACTTTGCTGCCGGGAGAAAGAGGGGGGGGCGGGGCGACGGGCGCCACCGGCGCTGGCACCAGCACCGGCGCCGGTGTTGGTGCCGGTGCGGAAACAGTGGTTGAATCTGCGGGGATCGGTTCCGTTTTTGCCGTCTTTGGTTCCGTTTGGGCGGGAAGCCCGCTTTCCACGCGGATCAGCAGGTGGCCTTCGGAAACCCTGTCGCCCAGTTTCACCAGCACTTCCTTCACTACGCCTGCGGCAGAGGCGGGCACGTCCATTGTTGCCTTGTCCGACTCCAGCGTCACCAGCGCGTCGTCCAGCGCCACGGTATCCCCAGGGTTGACGTAAATCTCGATGATGGGCACATCGGAAAAATCACCGATGTCGGGAACCTTGATTTCTGTCATTTGGCTCATGTTTTTGTCCTCAAACCGTCAGCGGGTTCGGTTTGTTGATGTCCAGCCCGTATTTGCCGATGGCCTCGGCAACTTTTTCGCGTGGCAACGTCCCTTCGTCGGCAAGGGCTTTCAGAGCGGCGATGGTGATCCAATGGCGGTCGACTTCAAAGAAGTGCCGCAACGCCTCGCGCGTGTCCGAACGCCCGAAACCGTCCGTACCAAGCGTCGTAAAGCGGCGGGGGACGAAGGGACGGATTTGTTCGGCGTACAGCCGCACGTAATCGGTAGCGGCGATGACTGGGCCGGAAGTCGTGGCAAGGCAGGTTTCGACATGCGACATCCTCGGCGTTTCCAGCGGGTGCAGCATGTTCCAGCGAAGAACGTCCTGCCCATCGCGGGTGAGGGAGTTGAAACCGGGGCAACCCCAGAGATCGGCCTCCACGCCCCAATCGTTTCGGAGCAGGTCGGCAGCGGCAATGACTTCGCGGAAGATACTGCCCGAGCCAAGTAGTTGCACCCTCAGTCCGTCGGTGGGCGGGCCTTGCCTGAAGAGGTACATGCCCTTGATGATGTCGGCTTCGACACCGCTGGGCATTTCAGGGTGCTCGTAGTTCTCGTTCATGACGGTGATGTAATAGAACACGTCTTCCTGTTCCTGGTGCATGCGGCGCAGCCCATCCTGCACGATGACCGCGACTTCGTACTGGAACGTCGGGTCGTAGCTCACACAGTTGGGGACGAGGTTGGCGAGGATGAGGCTGTGCCCGTCCTCATGTTGCAAACCTTCGCCGTTCAAGGTGGTACGGCCCGCTGTGCCCCCGATCAGGAAGCCGCGCGAACGCTGGTCGCCCGCCGCCCAGACGAGATCCATCGTGCGTTGCAGGCCGAACATGGAATAGCAGATGTAGAACGGGATCATCTGTACGCCGTGCACGGAATACGCTGTGGCGGCGGCTATCCAGTCGCTCATCGCGCCCGCTTCGTTGATGCCTTCCTGAAGGATTTGCCCGGTTTTGGATTCCTTGTAGAACATCAATTGGTCGTGGTCTTCCGGCACGTATTTTTGGCCTTCCTGATTCCAGATGCCGTACTGGCGGAACATCCCTTCCATACCGAAAGTGCGTGATTCGTCCGGCACGATAGGGACGATATGCTGGCCAATGGCCTTGTCGCGCAACAACATGTTCATGATGCGCACCATTGCCATCGTGGTGGAAAGCTCCCGTCCTTCGCCGGAGGCTTTGAGGAGCGGCTCGAACGCCGCCAGCGCCGGAATCTGGAGCGGGGCGGCCTTCCCGCGCCGTTGCGGCAGATAGCCGCCCAACTCGGCGCGGCATTTCTGCATGTATTGATATTCGGCGGAGTCCTTGGGAAAAGTCAGGTAGGGCAATTTTTCGAGGTCTTCGTCGGAAACCGGCAAATGGAAACGGTCACGGAAACGGGCGATGGCATCCCGATCCATTTTCTTTTGCTGGTGCGAGATATTCATCGCTTCGCCTGCCGAACCCATCCCAAAGCCTTTGATGGTTTTTGCCAGGATCACGGTCGGCTGGTTCTTGTGGTGGACGGCGGCGTGATAGGCGGAAAAGACTTTGAAAAGATCGTGCCCGCCACGGTTCAGATGCCAGATGTCCTCGTCCGTCCAATCCGCGACGAGCTCTTTCAGTTCCGGTGTGTTGAAAAAGTGTTCGCGCACGTAAGCGCCATTTTTCGCCTTGAACGTTTGATATTCGCCGTCACAGATTTCCATCATGCGCTTCTTGAGGATGCCTTTTTTGTCGCGCAGCAGGAGCGTGTCCCAGTGCGTGCCCCAGATCACCTTGATGACATTCCAGTCCGCGCCCCGGAAAAGCGCCTCCAGTTCCTGGATGATTTTGCCGTTGCCGCGCACGGGGCCGTCAAGTCGTTGCAGGTTGCAGTTAATGACGAAAATCAGGTTGTCAAGCCTTTCCCGGCCGGCCATGTCGATGGCCCCAAGGGCTTCCACTTCGTCTGTCTCGCCATCGCCGAGGAAAGCCCAGACCTTGCGCTGTTCTGCGTCTTTGGCGTCGATCAGGTTGCGGCTGGCGAGATATTTCATGAACCGCGCCTGATAAATTGCCTGAATGGGACCAAGCCCCATCGAAACGGTGGGGAACTGCCAGAAGTCCGGCATCAGCCAGGGGTGCGGATAGGAGGAGATGCCTTTTCCGCCTGTTTCCTGGCGGAAATTGTCCAGTTGTTCTTCGGTGAGGCGCCCGAGAAGGAAAGCCCGTGCGTAAACGCCTGGTATGGAATGGCCCTGGAAAAAGATGAGGTCGCCGCCCGACTGGCTGGACGGCGCTTTCCAGAAATGCGCAAACCCCACGTCGTAAAGCGCGGCGGCGGAAGCGAATGAGGCGATATGCCCCCCGACATTAGTGTATTTGTTGGCGCGAACCACCATCGCCATTGCGTTCCAGCGGATGTGGGAGTGGATCCGAATTTCCATGTCCGGATCGCCGGGGTAACGCGGCTGCTGTTCGGTTGGGATGGTGTTGATGTATTCGGTCGTAGTGCTGTAGGGAATTTCTGCGCCCATTTCACGGGCGGTGGCGATCATGGATTCGACTAAATAGTGCGCGCGGGGCGCGCCTTCCTTTTCGATGACCGCGGTGAGTGCATCCACCCATTCCTGTGTCTCGACCGGGTCTTGATCCGTCAGGTGCGGAATGACGGGCAATTGCGCCATGTCGTTATCTCCTTTATGTTCTGAGTCTGACCCGTTACCGTCTGCCTGTTTTTGCACAGGCAAAAGACAATGTAATGCCAAAAGCTGTTCCAGGGCAACGCAAATCGGGCGACAGCACAACGCCGAACGGGAAGTCAGGCGCAGGCGCGGCAGGCGACGTAACCGTGCTCAGTTATCGTGCGGCGATTCCATTTCGGTGACGAGTCTTTGTTTGGCGGCAACAGCCTGCCCGACTGTTTTGCGCACCTTTGGAGAGGTATCGTTGGCAAAGCGCTGGATAAGCTCATCGAAGGTATTGATGGCTGTGTTTGATGCCCCTTCCTGTTTTCCAAGAGCCAGCCCCTTGCGAAAAAGCGCCGTGGCAACCAGTACGCGGGAACCCTCGGCATTGTCTTTCCCAAAGCGCTTGACGATTTCGTCGTAGACGTCGATGGTTCCCTGGTTGTTGCCAGCGAGCCGCAGGGCTTCGCTTTTCCTGAGCAGCGTGACGCCGACATCATGGCGGATGTTGGGGTCTTTGTCGTTTCCGAAGCGCCGGACGATGTCGTCATAGACGGCGATTGCAGCGGCGGTATCGCCGGTGGGCCTGAAGTTCATGTTTGGGGTTTCGCTGTCGGGTTCTTCACCCGCTCCCTGCTTACCCAGGAGCATGCCTTTGGCAGAAAGCGCCCTTACGGCCCGCTGGCGAAAACCGGCATCGCGGTCTTCAGCGTAGCGGCGGCCGATTTCCTCATAGGCGGCAATGGCCGCCCTGGCGTTGCCCTGTTCGGCCAGCGTTTCGCCTTTCTTGGACAGGGCATCCGCGACGACTGCCTTGAAGGTGGGGTCGGACTCCTGGGCGAAACGCTTATCGAGCCGTTCGTAAGCGGCCACGGCAGCCTTGGGGTTACGCATCTGGCGCTGAAGGTCGCCCTGATAGGAAATCGCCCAAAGCAGCCAGGATTTGTCGTCGCCGTCTTTATCGTAGGTCTGCTCGATTTCCCTGTAAATCGGGATTGCTTCTGCAAGATTGCCTTCCTTGCCCAAGATTGCAGCCTGATTGAACATGGCGGTGACGAGTTTTTTGCGCTGGGCGGGGTCGGTGGCTTCCCCGGGACGGCGGCCGGTTTCGGACTGGGCGGCAAGCGGTTCCGTGGGTGGGGGGGCGAACGGGGCCTTGAGGGAATGCGCCTGCGCGAGAATCGCCTGGACGGATTGGCGGGAGTCTTGCCCGAAGCGGCGCTCAAGTTCATCCAGGGTGTCTAAAGCTTCCTGGGTCTTGCCTTGCTGGAGCAATACCTGCCCTTTATTGAGAAGCCCCCTGGCGTCTCCCTCCGGTTCAAGGCGACGCACGGCAGCCTGATCCTTGTCCTTGGCAGGAGGGGCCTGCGCAGGCATGGTGCAGGCTGACATGGCGAACGCCACGCAAGCCAGCAGCGAGATTATCTTGAATGGACGTTGCTTTGCGTCCGTTGCGCGGAGCGATATGAGATTCTGGGCGATAGTTTGCATGAGCGATTTTTTGTAAATAGTACACCGCCCCGACCTGGTGGCCGGGGTTCGTTGTTCTTCAGCCTGAGTTTACCGGCTGGATGATAACGCTATTTTGCTGCTGGTACGTATTTCGGCAACCCGCCACTTGATGATGTCGATCAGACGTTTGATGAAATCGTTGTCGTCTTTGTCGAATTGTCGTTCGAGCTGAGTGTAGGTGTCGAGGGCTTTTTCGATGTCGCCCTGCTTATAGAAGGATTCGGCTTTGGATACGAACGCCGAAGCCAGTACTTCGCGAATGGCCGGGGTTTTTTCATTCCCAAAATTTCGCTCGATCCGTTCGTAAGTAGAAATGGCCTCTTTGTCATTGCCCATCTTGCTGAGAATGCCGCCCTTGTTGAGCAGTGCCCTGATTGCATACTGCCGGGAACTGGGGTTGGAGGCTCTCCCAAAACGTTGCATGAGTTCATCGTACCTGGCCACGGCTTCTTTGGGGGATTCCCGTTCGATCGAGACAGCCTCGCTGTAGAGCTTCTGTGCAAATACCTCCCCCCGTATGTCAACGGAGGGTGCGCTCCTGCTCTCTGGTGGTGCGATCCTGCTTTCTTCCTGGTCGTTGGTTTGCGGGGCGGGCTGCGCATGGCTTGAAGCCGGCATGATGCCCGCAACGAAAAACAGCGAGAGCGCTACGGCTGCAATGAGACGGATTGCGGCGGGAGTATCGGAAGTATCGAGTAAGGGACGATATGGAAGTATGGAACTCATGGAAAATTTCTCCTTGAGCCTGGAAAGGCACACGACACATATAAAAGCTTGTACGTGTACATATTAACAAGCCTTTAACCGCCGAATCCCATACGATAAAAGTTTTTTTACGAATCGGATTTCCGCCCGGTGCACGGCAAGCCCCGTCCTTGAGGGCAGGTCACGGGGAAGGATGGTGCTGACGCTGCAGGCGTCTTCCGGGGCGGTCAGTGCGACCGCTCGATATATTGGCGAATGATTTCGATGGGTGCGCCACCGCGGTACGCTCAGGCTCGACACCACGCATCCTGAGAAAACACAGAAGTTGGACGGCAACCCAACCCCGAAGACCACGATCACCCTTTAATCGCATCTTGCTCAACTGCATGCTTTTAAATGGCGATCGTGGTTAGTTCCTCCATTGTCAAGTGTTGAGTTTCGCTTCGCTCAATTCAACCTGTACGGGCTAACGTGCAGAGCAGGAAACATCATACCAGTTGTGTCCTGCTTGTGCGGCCACAAAGGTGCTGGATTTGCCCATGGCCGTAAGATAAACGTAACGGTCGCCCCATGAGGTCTTAGCAGGATACCAAGCACCAGAATTTTTTCTAGTATAAACGTTCACCATAAGCTTTTTGCCTTTGGGAATACTCCTAGTTTGTACTATAACTCGGATGCGGTCATTGGGATAATCCTTGCCAGTTATTACGCTTCCTCCTCCGCTACAATTAACAAAAGCGCCTGCTGATGTGGCATGAACTCCCAACGCCGCTACCGCAGCCAGCACAATCGCCTTCTTGATTGAAAAACGACACTTTTCCATGATACTCTCCTCGATGAGTGATGGTGAGAATGAAAGCCGTTATGCGCGTCTCACCGGGCAGCCCATAACGTTCTTGCAAAACATTTATTTCCATCACTCGCCCATCCACGCCATTGCGCGGATCAGGGGTTCCGGCGCGGGCGCGGCAGGGATGCGGCAGCTCTTGATGAATTCGGTGACCGCCATGAGGCAGACGCCGACGGTTCACACGATGCGGCCCTTTAACCCGGCGGGCAGCCCCCCAATCCAAGGCCGTAAGCACGCGGGCCATTGGGTGGCATTCGGGAGTGATAGAGAGGGTGGTTGTGCTGAAGGCTTTCATGTCAACAATGTTAGTTTCGTCGACATGACATGTCAACCCCTTAACGCAAAAAAATATGCTCAGATCACAACACCAGGCTGCGCCTGCTTTTGTAACTCAAAGTACCCATTCTCCAGAGGTTGGCTGGATGTCCAGCTTCTGGGGGTCATACTTTAATCGCTTACCTGAATGACATATTTTTATCTTTGCTAAGCTTTGTCAACAGCCTGAATCGTGGTCAGAATTGTTTGCAAGGAGGGAAATCCGGTTGGACATGGGAGCAAAATCCGGATATAGTTTTGACTTGTCTGGTCAGACTTGTAAAGTCTTTAAGGAAGCTGTTATGCAAAGCTGGCAAATGCAAACCGCCAAGGCGCGGTTATCGGAACTGGTCAAGCACGCAGCCCAGGAAGGGCCGCAGGACATCACGGTGCATGGGCGCTCCGTGGCAGTCGTGGTGTCGCGCGAACTGTTCGACCGGCTCTCCGGCAACGAACAGTCGCTGGTGGACTTCATGCGTGCCTCGCCATTGGCCGGGCACGGCGAGATCGCGTTCGAGCGCGACCGCAGCCTGCCGCGTGAGGTCACGTTTTGAGCTACCTCATCGACACCAACGTCCTGTCTGAGCTTCGGAACAAAAAAGCCGACGCCAAAGTCGTGGCGTGGGTGCAAGCACGGCCGCGTCAGTCGCTGTACCTTTCGGTATTGAGCCTCGGCGAAGTACGCAAAGGCATCGAAGGTGTTGCAGATCCCGCGTTCCGTCAAGTCCTTACGGATTGGCTGGAGGTGGAGTTGCGCAACTGGTTCGTCGGCAGGCTGCTTGGCATCGACGAGCAGGTTGCCGACCGCTGGGGCCGCGTACAGGCCAGTGCGGGACGTGCACTGCCGGTCATTGACGGCCTGCTGGCGGCTACAGCCCTGGTGCACGACCTGACGCTTGTTACGCGCAATACGAAGGACTTCGCGGGCCTCGGCGTGCAACTGGTTAACCCCTGGGAAGCATGACGTTGATCGGCATAGGGGTTTGAACAGTTCGTATGAAATTGACTCAAATGTACGCGAATTTATACAAAATAGATTGATTTACAGGTATGGGCGGCGCATTTCATTTTGGTACAATCGGTGTGCGCTGACGGTTTCTCCTGCTCGACAGGCGTATAAATCCGGTTCCGAATGGACAGCGCCTACGGCGAGTTCCGCCGGATGTGAAGCCTGTGGAGAGGAAGGCGCTGGCTCCGGTCGAAAGACCGGAACGAAACCGGCCTCGACGAAGCAGGAAGTCAGCAGCAGATTTGCTCAGAAATGAGTATGTTTGCATAGGTATGACGGAACGGGAAACAAAACCTCAGAGCCGGTAAAACCAGTCACATATTCCGTTATGACGTTTCCCGGCCCGCCAGCGCTTCCAGCCAGTGACGAGCCAATTCGGCCATGCGGTTGGCAAAGCCCCATTCGTTGTCGAACCATACGAAGAGGTTTACCATGCGCGGCCCACAGGCGCGGGTCTGGGTGCCGTCGACGATGGCTGAGTGCGGGTCGTGGTTGAAGTCGATCGAGGCTTGCGGGGCACCGGACCAGTCGAGGATGCCTGCATGGGAGCCGCAGGCAGCTTCGCGCAGCAGGCTGTTGACGCGTGCGGCGCTGATTTCCCTTGAGAAAGTGAGCGCCATGTCGATGGCGGAAACATTGTGTGTCGGCACGCGGATGGCCTTCGCTACGACCCGCCCTTCGAGTTCGGGCAGCAACCGCTCAACCCCGCGCGCCAGCCCCGTCGTTACGGGGATGATCGATTGCATTGCCGAACGTGTGCGGGCCAGTTCGTGGTGGTGGTAGCCGTCGATCAACGGCTGGTCGTTCATCGCCGAATGCAGGGTGGTGAGCAACACCCGTTCGAGGCCGATTTCGCGGTGCAGCAGGGCCAGTACCGGGACGACGGCGTTTGTCGTGCATGAAGCGGCGGAAACCAGCTGCGCCGTCAGGTCGAGCGCGGCATGGGTGACGCCATAGACCACGGTGGCATCGACATCGTGCGCATGCGCGCCGGGGTTGGAAAGCAGCAGGCGCGGGCAGCCGGCGACGATGAAACGTTGCAGTTCCCGGCGTTCGATGTATCGGCCCGAGCATTCGACGACGAGATCGATTCCGTGCGCACGCCAGTCGGCTTCCTCGGGCGTGGAGGCGTGGGAGATGGCAACAGGCTGCCTGTTGATGAGCAGATGATGGTTCTGGATGCTGATATCCCCTGGAAACCGGCCATGCGTGGAATCGAAACGGGTCAGGTGGGCGATGCTGGCCAATTCGGCCGGTTCGTTGATGGCTACGACGCAAAGGCGGTCAGCCAGTCCGGCTTCCTGAATTGCGCGCACGAAGCAGCGGCCGATGCGGCCATAGCCGTTGACTGCAAGCCGGAATGGGATAGCCGTGGCGGTAGTGCGCGATAGAGGCAAAGCCGTCTCCTGTGCGGGATGTGGGATTCTACGCGTTTTGCGGCTGTGCAGGTTTTTTGGCCTGTGCAGGTTTTTCGGTGTGATATGCGATAGCAAGCGAGGTCAGGGCGAGCGCGATATAGGCTCCGACGAGCGGAATGACTGTGCCGTTGAACATAAGGCCGATTGCCAACCCGATTAGTGCGCCGCCGATCGTGGAGACGAAACCGATCACCGATGAAGCCGTTCCTGCGATATGGCCCATCGGTTCCATTGCCAGCGCATTGAGGTTGGAGGCGAGGAGGCCGAATGTGAATACGCTTGCGCCCTGCAACAACATGAATACGAGCAGGTTTTCATATCCGGCGAGACTGAATCCCAGATGGAAGAGATTGATGACGATAATCGCTGCCAGGCCGGTCACGACGATGCGCCGCATACCGACGCGGCGGACAAGTTTTGAATTGGTGAAAGCTGCTATTCCGGTGGTGAGTGCGATGGCGGCAAAGAGCAGGGGGAAACTGCGTCCGGCATCGAACACGTCGACAAAGATCTGTTGCGACGAATAGATGAAACCGATGTGCGCGCCGAAGATCAGGGAGAGCGCCAACATGTATCCTGCGCAACGGCGGGTTGTCAGGGTTTGGCGATAGGCGGAATAAACCGAACGGGGCGTGAGCGGCATGCGGCGCTCAAGCGGCAGGCTCTCCGACAACCTTACGACCGTCCAGGCCAGCAGTGCGATGCCTGCCGCTACCAGCGTACCGAACACCCAGTGCCAGTTGGGCGTGACCATCAGGACGAGTTGGCCCAGCGAGGGGGCGAGCACCGGCACGATCATGAAGATCATGACAGCCAGCGACATGACCCTTGCCATCCGCGCACCTGCGAAACGGTCACGAACCAGCGAAACTGCCATTACCCGTGGCGCGCCTGCGCCGATGCCCTGCAAGGCACGAGCCGCGAGCAGGGTGGTGAAGGAATTGGCGGCCATCGTCAGGATGCCTGCAAGGGTAAACAGGGTGAGTCCCGCAATGAGGATCGGTTTGCGGCCAAAACGGTCGGCGAGCGGGCCGTAAAATATCTGTGAAAACCCTGTCCCGACAAGGAAAAAAGCGATTACGGCCTGCGCCTGATTGGGATCGGCAAGCTTGAAGTCGGCATGCAGGAGCGGTAGCGCCGGCAGCATGATGTCGATGGACATCGCACTGAGCGCCATGCAAGCGGCAACGAAACCGACGAATTCACCGAAAGCCATTGCCGGACGTGGTTTAGAGGGCATGAGGTGTAGAGTGGAGCGGGAAAGGCAAGTTTCAGAAAAAAACGCGTGCTTTTGTGATTATGACTCCAGATGTTCGCGTTCCTGCTTTGGATCGCGCGCCAGCAGTTGCTCCACTAAGTCATGGGCGTTGGCGCCGCCATGCAGCAGGGCACCTACGCCGGTGCAGATCGGCATGTCTACGCCGAGGCGGTGGCTGAGTTGGGTGATTTCGCGTGCAGTGGAGACGCCTTCGGCCACATGGCCGAGTTCGGCGAGAATGTCGGGGAGTTTTTTCCCCATGGCGAGCGCTAGCCCAACCTGGCGATTGCGGGAAAGATCGCCGGTGCAGGTGAGGATGAGGTCGCCCATGCCGGCCAGTCCCATCAGGGTTTCGGGGCGCCCGCCAAGCGCGTTTGTGAGCCGTGCGATTTCAGCCAACCCGCGGGTAATGATCGCAGCCCGTGTATTGAGGCCGTACCCCATGCCGTCGGCCACTCCGGTGGCGATGGCGATGACGTTTTTGAGCGCGCCGCCGGTCTCGCAGCCGATGACATCGTCGTTGGCGTAGATCCGGAATTTCGGTTGGTGCAGCTTGTACACCCAGTCAGTGGCAAAACCGGGATTGCTTGATGCCAGGGTGACGGCTGTAGGTAACCCATGCGCGACATCGGCGGCGAAACTGGGGCCGGTGAGTACGCCGCAGACGGCATCCTTGCCCATTTCCTCGGCAATGATCTCGTGCGGCAGTTTGCCGCTCCCGGCTTCAAACCCTTTGCACGCCCAGATGAGCGGCGCGGCAGGGGAGGTTTGCTGGAGGTTGCGCAGGGCACGCGTGGTTTCGCGCAGTCCGGCCAATGACGTTGTAATGAGGTGTAAATCTGCGCCCTGGGCGGCCTGATTGAAATCGGAGTTGAATTCCAATTCGGGCCGTAAGGCAATGCCGGACAGGAAGAGTTTATTTTCCCGCTCGCGGCGCATCGTTTCGATGTTGTCGGTCTCACGGCCCCACAGGCATACTTCATGGCTGGCGGAAAACACCTGCGCCAGTGCCGTGCCCCATGCGCCTGCCCCGAGAACAGCGATACGCATCCTCAGCGGCGGTTTTTTCAAAGCCCCCATATCTCGGTAGAACGCAGAAAGCCGCTGCTGCCGCTGGCGTGTTGCACTTTGACCCATCCACCCAGTTCGATGGAAACGAATTCGAGCACGACATCCCGGATGGCTTCAAAAACCACTGGGGAGCGTTCGTTCGCTTCGCGCCGCACCGCCACCTGCTCAGCGGTGACGAGCACGGTACGCTGTTTGCTGAGGGCGTTGCCCTCAATCCACGACAAGGTGCCGGAAGGGTCACGCACCCTCACCCATTGCATGTCGGGACTCGTCACTACCACTTCTACCGGCGTGCCGGTGAGGATAATGGCGAGTTTACGGGCTTGCAAGGAGGAAGACTCGAAAAGGATCGCGTTCCGGGATACGGAGGCATAGTCGATAGCTTGAGCTGAACTGGTCAGTAAGGCCAGTCCGGCGGCAAGGATGACAGGACGGATCATAGCGTTTCCTCCTTGCAAGGGTTGGTTATTGCACCGGTTGGTTCTGCTCTGCGGTGCTGTTCTGGCGCGTTTGTTGGAAAAGGGCTTCAAAGTTGACCGGGGTGAGCAGCACGGGCTGGAAGCCAGCGCGAACCACGGCATCCGAGATCGTTTCGCGCACGTAAGGGAAGATGATGTTTGGACAACCGATGCCCAGTATCAGTTCCAGTTCATCTTCTGGCGCGTTCTGGATGCGGAAAACACCAGCCTGGGTGACCTCAATCAGGAAAAGAGTACGGTCTTCGCTCAGAGTGGCTTTGACGGTGATGGTGAGCTTGACTTCGAAGATGCCATTGTCGACGGGAGCGGCTTCGGTGTTAAGTTGAACGTTGACTTGCGGGGTTTCGCGCACCAGAAAAATTTGCGGCGCGTTCGGGACTTCGAGCGAAAGATCTTTGACGTAGATTTTTTCGATTGCGAAGACGGGCAGATTGTTGGAAGAAGCATTGTCGGTCATGTTAATGTCCTATGGTTGATTGAGCGGGATGAAAGAGTAGGGTAAATTTAAACGCTTTGCTCGCCTAGCAGGGTGGCCAAACGTCCTTCACTGTCGATGGTTTGGAGATCGTCGCAACCGCCGACATGATAGTTGCCGATGAAAATTTGGGGAACCGTCCGGCGACCGGTAATTTGCATCATCTCATCGCGGGCGTCAGGGTCGAGATCGACGCGGATTTTTTCGATCCCGGTCACGCCACGCGCGCGCAAAAGCTGTTCGGCGCGTTGGCAGTACGGGCAAACGGCAGACGTATACATTTTCACGGGCAGCATGGGGCACTCATTTTTTCTTGCGGGTAATGGGGTATCCGTCTTTTTCCCAATCGTACAGTCCCCCGCGCAGATTGTAGAGTTTTTCGAATCCCGCTTTTTTCAGGGCGGCAATTCCCTTGGCCGCAGTCTCCCCTCTGTTGCAGTAAAGGATGAGCGGGCGGGAGCGGAATTTTTCGAGTTCCGTTTTGCGGCGTTCGAGATCGGAAAGCGGCAGGTGGCGAGCGTTGGGCAGATGTCCTTTGTCATAATCGCCTTGTGTGCGCACATCGACTGTCACTGCGTCCTCGCGGTTGATGAGCAAAGTGGCCTGGATGGGCGTGAGCAGGCTCTTGTCGCGATACTGGCGGATAGTCTCGACGAGCAGCCACCCGCCCGAAGCGACAGCCAGGACGAGCCAAAGCAGGTTCTGTTGTTGTTGCAAAAACTCCACGTAAAAAATGCTCCAAGGGTTATTATGCTGACGTAAAACGTAAAATTGTGTGCTTCTGTCTTCGTCCTGTCTTCGATGTCGGACTTTGCACCGAACTTTGCACCGTGGGGAGTCAACTCCTGAAGGTGGCAGGGAAAAATAGTGTGAAAACCGTTAGTATACGATAGATCGAATGTTTCTACCCCCTTTCATTTCTTTCTCTGGGCTATTCCTTCATGTTCAAAATCGTGCTCCTTCGCCACGGCGAATCTGTCTGGAACAAAGAAAACCGCTTTACCGGCTGGACTGACGTCGATTTGACCGAACGGGGCATCGCAGAAGCGCGTGCCGCCGGGCAGTTGCTCAAAAGCGAGGGCTATTTCTTTGACCTGGCTTTTACCTCGATGCTCAAGCGGGCCAACAAAACCCTCAATATCGTGCTCGAAGAACTCGACTCCCTCTGGCTGCCGGTTGAACACTCCTGGCGGCTGAACGAACGTCATTACGGCAGCCTGCAAGGGCTGAGCAAAACCGAAACTGCCGCGCGATATGGCGATGAACAGGTATTGCTCTGGCGGCGTTCCTACGATATTGCCCCCGATCCGCTGGAAGAGGGCGATCCCCGGCTCACCGCCGACGACCCCCGTTACGCACTGCTCTCCAAGTCGGCGTTTCCGCGCACCGAGTGCCTGCGCGACACCGTGGCACGCGTCGTGCCGTACTGGGAAGCCGTGATTGCGCCGCAAATTCTTGCCGGTCAGCGCGTTTTGATTGCCGCGCATGGCAACAGCATGCGTGCGCTCATCAAGTATCTTGACGGCATTAGCGAAGCGGACATCATCGCGTTCAACATCCCGACCGCGCAACCGCTGGTCTACGAACTGGACACCGGCCTGCGTCCGATCAAGAGCTATTACCTTGCCGACGAAAACACCATCCGTGCTGCCCAGGTTGCCGTGGCCAACCAGGGCAAGGCCAGTGGGTGACATTTTCTATTTCACCGTGGGTGTTTTCTCCGTTCGACACATATTGGTTTTGACTTGCACACTGGTGATGTGGGGTGGGATGGGCTTGCCCGGCCCGTTGCACGCCAAGCCAGCCAGTGTGTCGGCTAAAAGTACCCAGCCTGCCAAACCCGGGGCGGCTAAAACCCCACAGCCTGCCAAATCCGGGTCGGGCAAAACCACCCAGGCTGCCAAACCCGGAGCGGCTAAAACCACCAATGCCGCCAAGCCGGCCAGCGAGTCGGCTAAAACGCCTAAAACCACCAGACCGGCCAGCGGGTCGGGCAAGGCCACCAAAACAAACAAGCCTTCGAGTGGGTCAGGCAAGGGCGAAATCCGCGCCAAGAACTCCGAACTCAAGGACGTCGAGCGCCGCCTTGGAAACTTGCAGCGTGACGTGGAAAAAACCGAAACCCTGCAAACCGAAGCGGCCCGTGCCGTAGTCGAGGTTGAGCGCGAAGTCTCAAAGGCCACACGTGCTTTGCGTCAGGTCACGTCCGAACGCGCCGAGGCTGGCCGCCAGCTTGCCGAACTCGAAACTGAGCAGCAACTGCTTGAAGAACGCATTGCTGCGCGTCAGAACGAACTGGGCGAATGGCTGCGCCAGAGCTACATGTACGGGGCGGCCAACGACATCGCCGCCTTGCTGGCGGCGCGCGATCCCAATCAGTTCGTGCGCGATACTTATTACGTTGAACGCCTTGGCCGTGCCCGCCTTGAACTGATCGAAGGGCTGAGGGCCGACCTGCAACGTAAGGCCGAGCAGGCCGGGAAAATCTCTGTTCACCGGGAAACCTTGGTCCGTCTCGAAGACGACCGGCGCAAGCGTCAGGAAAAACAGGAAGAAACCTACGCACGCCGTCGTGAATCCTTGGAAAAGATCGAGACGACACTGAAAACGCAAAAGGAGCGAATGGCCGCGCTCAAGGCCGACGAAGCACGATTGACCCAGATAATCAAAACGTTGAGGCAGCGAGCTGCCGAAACTGAAGCGCGGGCTGCCGCCACAAGGCGCGCGCAGGAACGCGACCGCACGAATGCCCGTGCGCGGGCACGGCAAAACGGCGTGCCGGACAGTGGGGTGGAACCTTACCCGAAGGTGGGCAAAGCGGTCGAGCCGGTTGTCGGTAAAGTGCGGGAAGTCCCCGAGTCAACGTCGGTAGATACAAATTTTGCCCAGTTACGCGGTAAACTGAATTTTCCGGTTGCCGGTGAACTCCTTGGCAGGTTTGGCGCGCCGCGCGCCGGACAAGGCACAACCTGGCGGGGCGTTTTTATTCGTGCCCGGAGCGGAGCCGAAGTGCGGGCTGTCAGCAATGGCGCAGTCGTCTATTCAGACTGGTTGCGCGGTTATGGCAATCTGCTGATCGTCGATCACGGTGGTGGCTACTTGTCCATTTATGGTAATAATGACGCACTCTATAAGGAGACTGGCGATACCGTGCGCACAGGTGAGGCAATTGCCAGTGTCGGTGCAAGCGGATCGGAGTCAGAATCCGGCTTATACTTCGAAATTCGCCACCGGGGGCAGGCTATTGACCCAATGCAATGGGTGAAATCCAGATAACCATGGATTTTCACTTGGAGATCCCATGCCAAACAGTAAACTGAAACAGATTGGCCTGATGTTGGGCGGTGTCGCTATCGGCATCATGCTGAGTTTGAATTTTCCCGTCAGCGCCGACAGGCTGGGGCACCAGCCCCTGCCTGTCGAAGATATGCGCGCCTTTGCTGAAGTATTTAGCGTCATCAAGCGCGATTACGTTGAACCGGTCGAAGACAAAAAACTAATCATACAAGCCATCACCGGCATGTTGAACGGGCTCGACCCTCATTCGGCCTATCTCGATGCCGAAGCGTTGAAAGAACTCCAGGACGGCATCCAGGGTGAATTCGGTGGCATCGGCATCGAAGTCGGCCTGGAAAACGGCTTCATCAAAGTCGTCTCCCCAATTGAAGATACGCCTGCCTTTCGTGCCGGCATCCAGGCTGGCGACCTGATTGTCAAGATCGACGAAACCTCTGCCAAGGACATGACCCTTGACGAAGCGCTCAAGCGCATGCGCGGCAAACCTTCAACCAAAGTTACCCTGACGCTGGCGCGCAAAGGAGAACAGCAACCCATCGTCGTTGCCCTGACACGCGAAATCATCAAAGTGCAGAGCGTCAAGTCCAAGGAAATCGAACCCGGCTATGGCTACCTGCGCGTGACCCAATTCCAGGAAAACACCGCCAAGTCGATAGTCGAACACCTCGACAAGTTGGGCAAGGGAGGAAAACTCAGGGGTCTGGTGCTCGATCTGCGCAATGACCCTGGGGGGTTGCTCAACAGCGCGATTGGCGTAGCCGCTACTTTCCTTCCGGAAGGCGTAACGGTTGTAACAACCAACGGACGCACCCCAGGCGCTCACCGTGAATACCGTGCTACAGCGAAAGATTACGTACACAACAGCAGTGGCGATTTTCTGCGCACACTCCCCTCCTGGGTGCGCGAAGTGCCGATGATCGTACTGGTCAACGGCGGTTCCGCTTCGGCTTCCGAAATCGTTGCCGGCGCGCTTCAGGATCACAAACGCGCGACCATCATGGGGACACGCACCTTTGGCAAGGGGTCGGTACAAACCACCCTCCCGCTAAGCAACGCTGCCGCGATCAAACTCACCACGGCGCGCTACTACACCCCGAGTGGCCGTTCGATCCAGGCCAAAGGTATCGATCCTGACGTCATCATCGAAGAATCCGCGCTGGGCGGTTCGACCAGGCGCCTTCGCGAAGCCGACCTCCAAAGGCATCTCGGCAACGACCTCGATTCCGATGCCGAAAAGACGCGCAATGACGTCCGCCCCGGCAAACCTGCCGGTGCCGGTGCCACTGCGCCCCTTAAACCCTTTGAGTTCGGCAGCCAGGATGACTATCAACTGTCCCAGGCGCTCAGTAAACTCAAGAGTTTGCAAGTAGCGGAAAACAAATCAAACCCCTGATGTCGGATACGCCGCCACGTGCGGCGTTATGCCTTTAGCATACCTCTTTTCTGTTTCGACACAGCGCTGATGCCTGTGGGCAGGCGTGCTGTGGCGGCCTCGCCCAGCGGTTTTGAATAACAGGAAAGGGAGAAAAATGTCAAGATGTTGTTTCCGGGCACGCAATAACATATCCTTACACGTTTCGCCCATCGGGTACACGCCGCAAGGCTTCCCGTTTCCGGGCGTCCTTTTTTCGGTTATTCCTGCGCTTGCTGAACGTGTCACGGTAGGGCGGTAGCCTGCTTGGAATACGGATTATTAAAATGAATGTTACTCCCAACGAATCTGAACGAATCTGCGGCTTTGCCTCAGGATGTCGTTATTGATGTCGTGGGATGCGTTGCCCGAGGCGAATGTCATCGTTGCCGCAGCATCGCACCGGCAATATCTCTCTCGCCATGTCCACGGAAACATTGCTGAACAGCCTGAGACCCGGAGGCGTGTTCATGGATGGGCGCCTCGAAAAACATCGGGTTTCGCTAAAAGAGCAAAAGTTTTTCCAATGAAATCGAAGGGAAATTTTTCTGACTCCATGAAACAAGGGAGTTTTTCGAGGTGCCCGTTTATAAGAGCGATTGCTTTGTGAATATTCTACTGACTGGCGGTATGGGTTATATCGGCAGCCATGTGGCAGTGGTGTTGCTTCAGGCGGGACACCGTGTTGTCCTCTACGACAATTTGTCCAACAGCGATGCAGGTGTTCTGGTTCGAATAGAACAAATTACCGGCAAAATGCCGATTTTCATCCAAGCGGATATTCGTGCGGCAGAAACGCTCGCAGATGCGTTGAAACAGCATGCGGTCGAAGCGGTAATGCATTTCGCCGGGTTAAAGGCAGTAGGCGAGTCGGCGCAAAAACCGATTGAATACTATGCCAATAATGTTGAAGGCACGATCAGTTTGTTGGAAGCCATGTGCAAAGCGGAAATACGTACACTGGTATTCAGCGGTAGCGCCGCTGTGTATGGCGAGCCACAGTATTTACCGCTGGACGAGATGCATCCGCTTTCCGCGACCAATCCCTACGGACGCACAAAACTGCATATCGAAGAAATGTTGCGCGACTTGTCCGCTTCGAACCCGCTTTGGTGCATTGTTTGCCTTCGCTATTTCAATCCGGTCGGCGCGCACGAAAGTGGGCTGATTGGGGAGAATCCGGTGGGTATTCCCAACAACCTGATGCCTTATATTGCACGGGTTGTGGCTGGGGAACTCAAGGAACTTTCAGTGTTCGGCAACGATTACCCCACACCGGACGGAACCGGAGTGCGCGACTATATTCACGTCATGGATCTGGCGGAAGGTCACGCGGCCTCGCTTCCCTGGCTTGCCGAGCATCCCGGCTGCTATGCGATCAATCTTGGGACGGGGCAGGGTTACAGCGTGCTGGAGATGGTGGCAGCGTTCGCCAGTGCCAGCGGTCATGCCGTACCTTTCCAGATTGTGCCCCGCCGCACGGGGGATGTGGCGGCCTGTTATGCCAATCCTGGAAAAGCCGGGCGGGAGTTGGGATGGCGGGCGCGGCGCGGCCTTTTCGATATGTGTGCGAGCACATGGAAATTTCAGAGGTGCATCGGGTTGGAGTCGTGCACCAGTCGAGCAATAAGTCCGTGACAGGCATTCATGCCTGTCATGCTCGCCACGATTTTTGGCAGGGGTTTGCACCCCTGCCAAATAAGTCAAGTCGCCGAAACCCCGGCCTTCAGGCCGGGGTCCGGCTGATATCTACTGCTTTGTAGTGATTCCAAGAAGCACGTAATGATTTCGAGCAATGTAATAATGAATATTGTGCTGCGCGGGACGACCATCGCCAGCCGGTTTCTGTTCATTTTTTTTCTTGCGCGATTCATTGCGCCTTCGTCTATGGGCATATACGGTCTTTTTACCGTGACCGTTGGCTATGCGCTTTATCCCATGGGACTGGATTTTTATACGTACACAACCAGGGAAATAATTAAAAGAGATAAAAAGGAGTGGGGTGCAATTCTCAAAAACCAGGTAGCGCTTTCAGGCGTGCTATATGCGGTATGCATCCCGCTATTTTGCCTTCTGTTCGTATTTAATGTTTTGCCTGTCGGTCTGCTGCCTTGGTTCGTGGTTATTTTGATCTTTGAGCACATCAACCAGGAACTTGGCAGACTCTTGATCGCCATCTCGGAACAGCTCATGTCGAGCGTGCTGCTGTTTATCAGACAAGGGAGTTGGGCGCTGGCCATTGTTGCGCTCATGTATTATGAAGAGACAGCCAGAACATTGAACTATGTTTTCGCAGCTTGGTCCTTAGCCGGGGTGATGGCCGTTTCTTTTGCCATTTATCGTCTCCGAAAAATGAAAATCGGTGGATGGCAACAGTCAGTGAATTGGGGTTGGATCATCAAAGGGCTGAAAATCTGCATCCCTTTTCTTCTGGCTACGCTGGCACTTCGGGGAATCCAGACATTGGATCGGTATTGGCTGGAGGCAGCGATTAGCATCGAAGTGGTTGGTGCATACACACTTTTTATGGGGATGGTGGGCACGTTGTCAGTGTTCCTTGATGCCGGCGTTTTTTCTTATAGTTACCCGGCACTCATCAAAGCTCATCATAACAACCAAGCGGGTGAATTCCGGAGGCTTTTGCGCAAAATGCTCCTGCTGGTCATTATCTTTACCGCGTTATTTTCTGTTGCTACATTAATAGTGCTTCCATATTTGCTTACATGGATAGGAAATGATTTTTACTTCAAGCACCAAGCGCTATATGGCCGACTGTTGTTTGCAATGGTCATTTGTGAATTCAGCATGATTCCCCACTACGCTTTGTACGCACAAGGCAGAGATCGCCCGATCATTGCAAGCCATATCCTCAGCTTGTTTGTATTCATCGCGACAACCTCGCTATTCATCCGGTTCCAGTCACCGCTCACAGCCATTCCTATGGGATTGAGTACCGCGTTCGCATTCATTTTATTATGGAAAAGTGTTTGTTATTTGAAAGGACGTACCGTGCAACCAGTGATAGCGCAGGCTTCTGCATGATGAAATACAATCCGGCTTCGTATGACTCAGGCATATCACACATACGGTGATTCACACTATTTCGACAACATGATCAGATACGGTCAACAACACATTACACAGGCAGACATCGACGCAGTTGTCGATGTCATGAAATCTGTCAACTTGACGCAAGGGCCGGCGATTCCGCGCTTTGAACAAGCCGTGCTGGAGCACTGTGGTGCATGTCACGCCATCGCCGTTAACAGCGCGACATCTGCCTTGCATATCGCCTGCCTGGCTTTGGGACTGGGCCCGGGAGATTGGCTCTGGACAACGCCGAACACCTTTGTCGCTTCTGCCAACTGTGCTCTTTACTGCGGTGCACGGGTGGATTTCGTTGATATCAACCCGCGCACCTACAACCTGTGTTCCGAAGCACTCGAAAGAAAGCTTCTGCTTGCCGAGAAAGAAGGTCGCCTTCCCAAGATCGTCGTTCCCGTCCACTTTTCCGGCCAGCCCTGTGACATGCGCGCTATCCACGCGCTGGCGCAGCGTTTTGGCTTCAAGATCATCGAAGACGCCTCGCATGCCATTGGCGGTCGATATCTGAATGAACCCATTGGCAACTGCCGCTACAGCAACATCACCGTATTCAGCTTCCATCCGGTCAAGATCATCACCACCGCCGAAGGCGGCATGGCCGTAACCAACAGCGACGAACTGGCTATCCAACTCGGTTTGCTACGCAGCCACGGTATTACCCGCGATCCGGCGCTGATGACCAGGCTCATGGATGGCTCCTGGTACTACCAGCAGGTGGCGCTGGGCTTCAACTATCGCATGACCGATATCCAGGCCGCTCTTGGTGCGAGCCAGATGACGCGGCTGGAGCATTACGTGGTGCGCCGCCACGAAATTGCGCAACGCTACGATCGGCTGCTTGCTGAACTGCCGCTGACCCTTCCGTGGCAACACCCGGACGGATACTCGGCATTTCACCTCTACGTGATCCGGTTGCAACTGGACAAAATCAACAGGACGCATTTGCAGGTGTTTGAAGCCTTGCGGGCCAGGGACATTCTCGTCAACCTGCACTACATCCCGGTGCACACGCAACCTTACTATCAGCAAATGGGGTTCAAGGCAGGCGATTTCCCCAAAGCTGAGCGCTACTACACAGAGACCATCAGTATTCCAATGCACCCGATGCTGACGGATGAGCAGCAAAACGAAGTAATCGCTGCAATCAAGGAGGCGATGGGCCTATGAGGTTCGCTATCATTCCCGCCCGGGGTGGAAGCAAGCGCATCCCACGCAAGAACATCCGTGACTTCTGCGGAAAACCGATGATTGCTTATGCAATTTCTGCCGCACAGCAGAGCGGCCTGTTTGAGCATGTTCTCGTATCGACCGATGATGCTGAAATTGCTGAAATGGCTGCCTTCCTTGGCGCTGAAACGCCATTTACTCGCCCATCCGAACTGGCCGACGACCATACGCCGACAATTCCAGTCATCGCCCATGCGATCCAGTCTTGCGAAGTACTCGGATGGGATGTGGATTTGATCTGCTGCATCTATCCTGCGGTTCCTTTCCTTCAGCCTATGGATTTACAGGCGGCATTGAAATTGTTTCTGGAGGGGCATGCCGATTTTTGTTTTCCGGTTACCAAATTCCCCTCAGCTATCCAGAGAGCCATGCGCAGAACGGTAGAAGGAAACATGGTGCCGATATATCCAGAATACGAACTCACAAGAACGCAAGACCTCGAACCTGCCTACCACGATACGGGGCAGTTCTATTGGGGGGCGCGGACGTCTTGGTTGGAGAAGCAGCGCATTCATGACAATGCAGTTGGTTATCTGATACCTGCTTGGCGTGTCGTTGACATCGATACGAAGGAGGATTGGGAGCGTGCCGAATTGCTATACAAGGCACTCAATACAACAAGGAGGTGGCAATGAGTTTATTCAAAACAGAGCAAGAAGCATTCTGGGCCGGAGAGTTTGGGGATCAGTACATTGAACGCAATGCTAGCAGCAACTTATTGGCAGCAAATCTCGCATTCTTCTCAAAATCGCTCAATATGGTTGCTGCACCGAACTCATGTATCGAATTCGGAGCAAATATCGGGATGAATCTTCGTGCCCTGCGATTGCTTTTTCCTTGCATGGATTTGCACGCGATTGAAATCAATCCTACGGCTGCTGCTCAACTCTTGGAGTTTTTGCCGCCAGACAATGTGCATCGAAAATCCATCCTGGAATTTGATTCCATAATAAAATATGATATTACATTAATAAAAGGGGTTTTGATCCATATTGATCCTGAGCAACTCACAGAAGTCTATGATCGTCTCTACACAGCAAGTAACCGCTATATATTGGTTTGTGAATATTACAACCCTTCTCCCGTCACTATTCCATATCGCGGACATGCAAATCGGTTGTTCAAGCGGGATTTTTGTGGAGAGATGTTGGATCGTTTTTCATCTCTGCGCCTAGTCGATTATGGTTTTGCATACCGACGTGATCCTAATTTCCCACAAGATGACATTTCCTGGTTCTTGATGGAAAAGTCAGTCTGATTGACATTGCCGAACATGAGATTTGTATTTCGCGTCGATGCCTCCCTGCAGATCGGCACTGGCCATGTTATGCGCTGCCTGACGCTGGCCGATGCGCTACGCGGTAAAGGCGCGGTATGTCGTTTTGTGTGCCGGGAGCATCCCGGCAATTTGCTTGAAACGATACAGCAACGAGGATTTGCTGTGCTGCTGCTGCCTGCTGCGACAATAGCGGAAGGGTATGCGAGCGAGTCCACTGCAACTGCGTACGCGGCCTGGTTAGGCACCGACTGGCAGACTGATGCGACGCAGACCCTGAATATTCTGGGTGATGTGAGCGACGATTGGCTGATTGTCGATCACTACGCGCTTGATGCGCGATGGGAACGCAGTATGCGGGACAAATGTCGGCGGATCATGGTAATCGACGACCTCGCGGATCGCGAGCACGACTGCGAGTTGTTACTCGACCAGAATCTGGGCCGTCAAGCGGCGGATTACCTGAACCGTGTGCCAACGACTTGCAAACTGTTGATCGGTCCAAAATTTGCGTTGCTGCGCCCCGAGTTTGCCGCAATGCGGGATTACAGTCTGGTTCGCAGGAGCAACCCTGAAATCAGGCACATCCTGATCAGCATTGGTGGTGTTGATAAAGACAATGTTACCGGACGAATACTGGAAGCGCTAAAATTGTCTGCGCTTCCGGCGAACTGTCGCATCACCGTGGTCATGGGAATGACGGCGCCTTGGCTAGAAATGGTCTGCTGTCTGTCTAAAGATATGCCGTGGCCAACTGAAGTCCTCGTGGGCGCCAGCGACATGGCGAAATTGATGGCTGATAGCGATTTGGCGATTGGTGCTGCGGGTTCCACATCGTGGGAACGCTGTTGCTTGGGATTACCAACCCTAATGCTGATTTTGGCAGACAATCAACGTGCGGTGGCACGAGGGTTGGAGCATGCTGGTGCAGCGTATGTGGTGCAGGATGTGGGGGAGATTATGGAGGCGATACCTAGATTAATACACGCTAACCTAGCATCACCGCAGCAGTATATAGCCATGAGCCGAATCGCTGCAAATATAGTGGATGGTCAAGGTGCGATACATTTAATCAATCAACTGGGGTGTTGAGGTGAATGTCATTTCATCAACAGATGGTTGCCTTCGTCCGCTAAAGAGTGATGACCTTGAACGTGTACTGTGCTGGCGCAATCATCCCGAAGTGCGCCGGTACATGTACACGCAGCACGAAATTGGCTTGGACGAACATACTCGCTGGTTCGAGCGTGTATCGCAGGATCCGGATCGGCAACTACTTGTGTTTGAATTGGCCGGAGAGCCTCTCGGGTTCGTCAATCTCCACCAAATTGTACTGGGGATAGTCGAATGGGGGTTTTATGTTGCTCCTGATGCCTCGAAGGGTACGGGCCGTTTGTTGGGTTTGACTACTTTATTCTACGTATTTAACCACGAAAAGTTTCACAAAATATGCGGGCAGACCATAGGCTATAACGAGCGCGCGATCCGATTTCACCGATGCCTGGGTTTTAAGCTAGAGGGAACTCTCCGTAAACAACATTACGATGGCCAACAATATCACGATGTTGTGTACTTCGGTATGCTTGCCGATGAGTGGTTGTCGGAAAACACTACATAGGCAACATCATGAGAAATTGTCCCTCAATCTGTATTGCTGGACATCGTATAGCAAGCGATACCTCTCCATACGTTATTGCTGAACTCTCCGCTAACCACAACGGAAAGCTGGAAACTGCGATTAAGATCATCGAAGAGGCAAAAAAAGCAGAAGTCGACGCGGTCAAGCTGCAAACCTATACGGCTGATACTATCACACTTGACAGCGACACCGAGGAGTTCCAGATTCACGGTGGCCTCTGGGACGGCAAGACCTTATACCAGCTCTATCAAGAAGCACATACGCCCTGGGACTGGCACAAGCTGCTATTCGAGTATGCCCGCAAGCTTGGCATCACCCTCTTCAGCTCGCCCTTCGATAACACTGCCGTCGATCTGCTGGAAGACCTGAATACTCCGGCTTATAAGATTGCCTCGTTTGAAGCCGTTGATTTGCCGTTGATCAAGTATGTAGCTAGCACTGGTAAACCCATGATCATTTCCACAGGTATGGCCAACGCTGATGAAATCCAGGAAGCGATAGATGCCGCTCGCGAAGGCGGCTGTAAGGAGTTGGCAATTCTGCATTGTGTCAGCGGTTATCCTGCGCCGGCAGAAGACTATAATCTGCGCACAATTCCAGACATGATAGAACGTTTTGGGCTGGTGACCGGACTGTCGGATCATACGTTGGACAATACAACAGCCATTGCCAGCGTAGCGCTAGGTGCATCGATCATAGAAAAACACTTCACCTTGGATCGTAATGGTGGTGGCCCGGACGACAGTTTTTCGCTGGAACCGCACGAAATGAAGGCACTATGTGGCGGTGCGCGTACTGCGTGGGAAGCGTTGGGGGGTGTTGACTACGGTCTTAAATCCAGTGAGCAAGGCAACATCAAGTTTCGGCGCTCGCTCTACTTCGTGAAAGATATGAAAGCTGGTGACATTGTTACAGCAGATTGTATTCGTAGTGTAAGACCTGGTTATGGATTAGCACCTAAAGAGATCGTCAGAATTATCGGGAAAAAGCTTAAATGTAATGCGGAAAAATATTCACCGATTCTCATTTCTTATTTGGAATAAAAATCTAAATGTTGAGTGATTCAACGATGTCTAATATGCAAAAAAAATCCGCTTTTATTGTAACAAAGCCTCTGCAATTAATGGTTGCTATGTCATTAATTGAGCAGCTTGATCTTAAGGCAGTTTCAGACTTTTTGATCGTTGATGCATTCGCAAATGCTGAAGACGTTGCACAAAGACTTCAAAAATATTCGAATTTTGGGAGGAGTATTTTTTGTGATAGCTTTAAAAAAGCATATCGTATTGCAAAAAAACGTTGTTACCAACACTTGTATATCGATTCAGATGTTGGGTTACGTCAATATGCACAATTGGTATTGATAAAAGTGTTTCATAGGAAAAAAGAAATAAATGTTTATGAAGAAGGACTTGGAACTTATCGTAATGACTTATATCATGGAACGCGTAAATATTTCCTTGATTTGATTGGTGCTGGAACATATTTTGGCGGCTGTTCTCTCACTTCGAAATTCTATGCATACAGGCCAGAAGAATACAAAATAAAACTAAATGTACATTATAAGAAAGTTGAAGAAATTAGAAAACCTCTTGAACAATTTATACTTGAGAACATTGATATTTTGAGAGACATATTTAATTTTCGAGAAATTGAAAAGATAATGAATTTCTCGATGTTTTATGATGAGTGTCATGTTTACTTAAGCAGTTGGACTATTGATAATTCAATTATGAAAGATATTAATGGATTCTCTGGGTTAAAATTGCTTAAACCACATCCACACATTAAAAATAATAAATCGAATGAAGGTTTTTTAACCATTCCGGCATATATTCCAGCCGAGTTATTGCTTATAAAATTACTTGAAGTATGTAAAAAAATAAATGTTTATCATCATGGGACAAGTGCAAGTAGATATATAAACTCCGACCGAATTCATTTTGTGAATAAAAAATTTAATGAGGAGCGATATTAAATGCAAATGCATTTATCAATAAAATCAAATGAAAAAGGAGTGCCCCACAAAAGTTTCTCAATGAACTGCTCCGGTAGGGATTCCCATACGGCGCTATCGCTCTAGCGGCAAAAACGCCTATGCGTATTCTTTCAGTCTCCATAGTCAGAGGACAAGTCACTAGTTAATTTTGGAGGTCTCATTCTTGTTTAATACGCTTATATTGTCACGTCTTTTTCTTTTGCTTATCGGAATAATTGGGTTTCTTATAGAAGGATCAGTTAAATCTGAAACAGCTAATCCGCTTGTGTATTCCCCATTCTTTCTTCTTCTTGTTTGGCATCTTTTTCGAGAAATCAAATATAATCATCAATATATTTTATCACAATTTTACGCAATTTATTATTTTTTGGGAATGATGGTTAGCAGCATTATTATAACGAGTGGTGCTTTAATGATAGAAATTAATGAATTTGGAACCCCAAATGGAATATTTTGGATATTATTGATTTTTTTCATGATTAGTTTAATTTTTGGAAATGTTGGATTCAAATGCGGAATGTTTATGACTAGACATGTAAATGTGCATATCAATAAGAAGCAAGAAAGGTTTTTTATTTCAATTTTCCTTGGTGTTGTGGTAAGTTTTTGTTTTTATGTGCTTATTAAATACAGTGGTCCGATATTTCTCGAAATCGATAGAGTGCAATTTTGGAACAATGTCGTACCAGAGTATTTGAAATTTTTACATTCTTTATTAAGTCAAACATATATTCTTTTTTGTTTTTTACTTCTGTTTAAACGTGACCGCTTTCAGGATTTTTATGCAAAAATTTTATTCATTATTTTAATAATTATCATCGTTTTATTGCTGGGTGAAAAATTTAGCGCATTTATCTTGCTGTTGAATGCATTATTGGTTATTCGTGCTGGCGATGTTAAACCTATAGTATTAAATGTTCGTATATTATTGAACTGGATTTTAGTAATTTTATTTATTTCTGCTTTGATAAGTCTGCATTATGCAGATAAGGAAGATGGCTTTGGATTTGTTAGAGTTGCACTTCAAGGTCAATTGTTATGGAGTGTTCTCAATGATTCATTTAAAGTGTTATTACAGAATGATTCATTTGTTTGCTTTTTTGAGTGCGGGCAATTTTCTGATGCAAGAGATTTTATTAGTTATAAATACTTACCGTTTCCTAAATATGATTATTATCAAAACACCGGAACAAATTTGAGTGGTTTTATGCCAGCAGTTCAAATTATGATATTTGGTCTTATTGCTGCCTTGTTGTTACATTCTTTGGTGTCATTTCTGCTTGGTTTTTTTTCTGGTGTATTAGTTAAACTAATTAATAGTGAAAATATTTTTTACGCTTTTATTTTATTTAAAATTTTGTTTTCTATTACTATTTTCTGGTATACTATGTTGCCAGCATCAATTTTTTCTGTACCCTTTTTTCTTTTTGTTGTTTTATCAATTGTTTTTCCACTACTTGGAAGAAAAAAGGGAGTTAATTTTAATTTGAAATTAACTAATTCATTATTCCAAAAATAGAAGAAAATTTTGGTATTTTTTGACGGGGTAAGACTGAGGAAGTTCTGCGCAAACCCTATCTTACGATATGATTTGCTGTTAGATTTTTAGATGGCACTGATAGAATCTCCCTTTTGCCACGACGCTGCTAGCTTGCAGAGATCCGTTGATTGGTATCCTATTGTGCTTTGAGGAGTTATAGATGGAACGGATGGTTGTATGCGCATAGTGCAGGTGGACGTTGTCTTCGGTGTCTTGTCGACTGGCAAGATTGTGCAGGATCTGTGCGACGGTTTGCAAAAGCTCGGACACGAAGTACTGGCAGCTTATGGACGGGGCAAAAAAAGCAGCTCACTAGGTGTGCTCAAGATCGCCAGCAACGCTGAAGTAGTGTTTCATGCCGGGATGACCCGCTTGACTGGGTGGACTGGCTGTTTTTCACCGCTGGCCACACGCAGGCTGAAGCAGGCTATCAATGAGTTCCAGCCGGACGTGGTGCACTTGCATGAAATGCATGGCTACTATGTGAATATAAATGACATACTGCGTTTTCTTGGTGACCGCAGGATTCCCATCGTCTGGACGTTTCATAGTGAGTTTATGTATACCGGCAAGTGCGGCTACGCTAACGAGTGCGAGCGCTGGAAGACAGGTTGCCACGATTGCCCGCAGTTGCGAGAATGCCCAAGCAGTCTGCTTTTTGATCATACCAAGCAGATGTACGAACGTAAGCGGGGCACTTTTCAGTTCCTCTCCAAATTGCGGTTGGTGACGCCTTCAGACTGGCTTAAACAGCGCGTCGGCGAGTCTTTCCTACGCGAGCGCCAAGTCGATATTGTCTATAACGGCGTGGATACCACAAATGTGTTCTATCCGCGTGACCGAAGCATGGCACGCGCTCGTTTGGGTATCACAAGCAAGTATGTGGTGGTGAGTGTGGCGCCTAAGCTGATGATCCCACGAAAGGGGGGTGATTGGGTGCTAGAACTGGCGCGACGTATGGTCGAGGTTGACGTGACGTTCCTGATGATCGGAGTTGATGCTGATTTCCGTATCGACTCGCCTAACGTGACGGCACTGCCGCGTACGCACGATCAGCAGTTTCTGGCGGAAGTGTATTCAGCTAGTGATGTATTTTTGTTACCCAGTCAGAAGGAAACATTTTCTATGGTTGTGGTCGAAAGCTTAGCGTGTGGTACGCCAGTCGTCGGATTCGATTGCGGCGCCCCACGCGAAGTTGCACCAGATGGGTATGGTCATTGGGTCAACTATGGCGACATCGACGCGTTGCAGCGTGTGCTGGTCGGTGTACTCGATGGATCGCTCCCAATGAAAACACGTGAGGAGTGCCGCATGTTCGCTGAGAACCGTTACTCCAAGTTCAGCATGGTAGAAAAGTATTTAAACATATACAGAGAGCTTGATGGTTCTATGCAGCCTCATCGCAACCTTAAACAACCGGCTTAGGTTAATGGAATTTGAGTAGACCAAGTGGAGAGCGAGGTACACCTGTTTGAGTTGCACAGCGACTAGGCGGATGTGAGCGATTTATTGCTTTTTCTATGCATTTCGATTAGCATTAATTGCAGCTCAAAAATCTATATCTGAAATAAAGGCAAGTGGAGAAACTTTATTGACGGCGATAATTTGCTTTGCCTGCGCTGTATGCTTCGCCTGTGATGAACTCCAGTCTTTTTCTTTTTGTATTAATTGCTGGCAGCCCAAAAAATAGGCAAAAAACAAAGTAAATTAGATTCACAGGGATCATCGAAATAGCGCTAGGAATATTGCTATTATAGGTGAAATCTGAGACATCCCCTAACACAAAGAAAGGAGGCGAAATGTATTTTTTTGATTTAAAACAATGTGTTGACAACCTGATGTATTATGTTTTTAATTTTTTAAGTGATGCTGAATTTTTTTTAAACCCAAAGAGGAAAGCACTGCTTGCAGGTAATAAAGCTTTTCATAACAAACATGCTGGTGAGCGATGTTTTATATTAGGTACTGGGCCTTCTCTTGCAGGGTTGACTTGCGAGCAAGTTGGCTCTTTATCGAAAGAGACTGTATTTGCAGTTAACTCGATTTTCAAGGTATATGTGGTTTCATCAATCACCCCAAGATATTACGCTCTGTTAGATAATAATTATTGGGGGGTTTCAAAAGGAACTTTTGTTGAAGTAGTCGAGAAATATAACAATGCCCCTCCGGTTATAATTACAGATATACGAGCAAAAACACTTGTACCAAATGGCGTAGAGAGCATTTTGATTTATTCCAAGAATTATCCGGCAAAACGAATACGTTGCGATTTGTCTGGCAATATGTCTTTGACCCTGAATGTGGTTGGCTCGTCTATCCTTTCTGCCATTTATATGGGTTTTAATGAAGTTTATCTCTTGGGTTGCGATTACAATTTGTTCTGCTCAAGAATCGGGACTCATTGCTATAATGACGATGCTGAAATTAAAGAACTTCCTAGCTATAATTTGGCTTTTTATCTTAAGTACTATCACCTAATCACCGAATTTCATTACTTAATTTCGGCATTAGCGCAAAGAAATGGAGTGAAGATAATAAATTTGACGGAGGGCAGCTTGCTGGATGCTTACCCTTTTGCTAGAGTGAACACTGTTTTATGAGGGTGTGAATATGACAAATCGTTGTAAATCGTACCGTATGTGGCTGAAGCAAACACAGGATTAATTGATTTGTTAAAGCTTGAGTAGACGATATGTTTACGCTGATTTCGCACCTGTGGTGTAAATTCACAAAGATTGCTAGAGGTTGTTCTTTGCGTCGATCTCAAGTTCATCGGCATTCAAAAGTCATGTCAGGCTCTATGCTTGTCAATTCATTCATGGATAGATATTCGTACTGTGGGTACGATTGCATAATTTTAAATGCAGATATTGGGGCTTTTGTTTCGATAGCTGGCCGGGTATCTATAGGCGCTCTGGCGCATCCGATGCATTTTGTTTCAATGTCACCAGTTTTTCTTTCACATAAAATTAACCTCAAGATGAAATTTGCTGCATTTGATTATTTGCCAGTTGTCAGAACAGTCATTGGCTCGGATGTCTGGGTGGGCGAAGGTGCTTTTATAAAAGCAGGCACACGCATCGGCAACGGAGCAGTTGTCGGTATGGGAGCAGTAGTAACCAAGGATGTTCCAGATTACGCGGTCGTAGCAGGAAACCCAGCTCAGATCATAAAATATAGATTCGATGAAGCAATCTGCTCGAAATTGTCTACTTCGAAATGGTGGATGCTTGATGATGAAGCACTTGCTGGGTTGGCGCCTTTAGTTGCGGATCCCCCTGCTTTTGTGAAAGCAATTAAGAATCTGCTGGATTAAATAGGGTCAACTAGGCGTTGTATATTTGTTTTGTTCTTATCACACAATGCACATTTTGATAGGTTCTATGACGATATTCTTAAGGAAACTCTGCACAACCCTTTTTCTGGATTGTTTCGTCGCTTTGATCCTCGCAATGACTGAGCAGGAAGGTCAATAGATTCAACCAATACCGTCATTGCAAGCGAAGCGAAGCAATCCAGTGTTGGGGTTATGCAGGGGCTCCTTAAGGAAACTCTGCACAACTTTTTGGCATCTGCTATAATATTAAGGATGGTCTGAATAATTCGAGCGATAAGTGTGCGCTGCGGATCGGGATGGGATGCAAGGCGCAAGCCACAGCCGTCGCTATGGCGAGGATTTGCAACGCCGCAGACCGCCCGACTCCACAGATGCACACGGCGCGGCGACTTGTTCAGACCATCCTTAAACTAACTTCAAGAGTGAATTGTCAATGAAACTGAACTCGAATTACCGGATTTGCTCCCGCTGTATTATGGATACGTCTGATCCTGGCATACTGTTTGACAGTACTGGCGTATGCGACTACTGCAATAATTTTGACGCGATCATTTTACCAAGTTGGCATACCGATTCACGAGGCGAAACCGAATTGGCAATACTTGCTGAAAAGATCAGGGCGTATGGCAAGGGCAAGGACTTCGACTGCATCATTGGCCTTTCGGGTAGCCTGGACAGTTCATATACCACGTATGTGGTAAAAGAAAAGATGGGGCTGCGTCCACTGCTCTTTCATGTTGATGCCGGCTGGGACATTGATCAGGCTGTCAGCAATATAAAAAAACTAAAAGACGGTATGGGCCTTGATCTGCATACCGAGGTGGTCAATTGGGAAGAAATGAAGGATTTGCAGGTGGCGTTCCTGAAATCTCAGATTCCAGACCAGGACATGCCGCAGGATATCGCCTTCTTCTCGGCACTGTACAAGTTTGCGCGACAGCACAAGATCAAATACGTGATGACCGGATCAAATTACTCGACGGAATGCTGCCGCGAACCGGAGGAATGGGGGGGGTACCTGGGAATCGACAAAACGTTGATCGGTGACATCCATTCGCGTTTCGGTAAACGCCCGCTAAAAACCTTCCCGTTGCTCGATATCCTCGTCTACAAGGGGATCTACCAGTATGTGCTGGGCATGGAGGTGGTTAAGCCGCTAAACATGGTGCCATTCATCAAGAAGAATGCTGAGGATGAATTGGCGTGCCGATTTGGCTGGGAACGTTTCCAGCACAAACACCACGAATCGCGCTTCACGCGCTTCTACGAAGATTATTGGCTGCCGCGTAAATTCGGTTTTCACAAGCGCCGGGCACATTTCTCCAGCCTGATCATGACAGGGCAGATGACGCGCGAGGAAGCGCTTGATCGAATTTCGCGCCCTGAACTGAACGAGGATTTTCTACAGCAGGAGTTCGAATTTGTTGCGCACAAGTTGGATCTGTCGGTTGACGAGCTACGTGCGATCTTCGATGGTGAGAACAAAACTTACCGCGACTACAAGAACAAGCGTTGGCTGATCGAGGCAGGCACGGATATCCTGCGCCGCTTCGGGTCTGAAAAAAGATTTTTCCGTTGATTCATATTGTCGACTACAGTCCGGGTGCAGGAAACCTTCGAATGTTCTCTAACAAAACCCTTCTTATTACCGGCGGAACCGGTTCCTTTGGTAACGCCGTATTACGTCGCTTTCTGCAATCCGACCTGAAAGAAATTCGCATCTTGAGCCGGGATGAGAAAAAACAGGATGACATGCGTAAGCGCTATAACAGCCCTAAGCTGAAGTTTTATATCGGGGATGTACGGGATTATCAATCTGTGTTGAGCACCGTGCGCGGCGCCGACTTCATCTTTCATGCCGCTGCGTTGAAGCAGGTTCCATCCTGCGAATTTCACCCTCTGGAGGCTGTCAAGACCAACGTTATGGGGACGGAAAACGTACTTGAAGCGGCAATTTCAACCGGGGTCAAGCGCGTGGTCTGCTTGAGTACGGATAAGGCAGTCTATCCGATCAACGCCATGGGTATCTCCAAGGCAATGATGGAGAAAGTGGTTGTTGCAAAGTCAAGAAGCAGTAACTCTACTGTGATCTGCACCACCCGTTATGGCAATGTGATGGCTTCCCGTGGGTCGGTGATTCCTCTCTTTGTGGATCAAATACGAACCAAAAAACCAATTACGATAACTGATCCGCAGATGACCCGCTTCATGATGACGCTGGATGACGCCGTCGATCTGGTGCTGTATGCGTTCGAGCATGGAAATCCGGGGGAGATTTTTGTGCAGAAGGCCCCGGCGGCAACCATTGAAACCCTGGCCAGGGCGCTGATTGAAATGCTGGGTGTGCCGGATCATCCGATCAATGTGATCGGCACCCGTCATGGCGAAAAACTTTTTGAAGTGCTGTTGAGCCGCGAGGAGATGGTTGCGGCACAAGATATCGGGAGGTATTACTGTGTTCCGCCGGATTTGCGTGATCTGAATTACGGCAAATTTGTCGAGCAGGGGGAAACCAAAATTTCGGAAGCCGTGGAATACAACTCGCACAATACTACTCTGCTGGATGTGAAGGGCATGCAGACCCTGCTGATGAAGCTTAGATTCATGCAGGCTATTACGCGCGGTGAGCATGTGGAGCCAGAGGAGTAATGAACGGAAGCGGCAAGTTGCGTGTGCTGGTCACCGGCTCCAGGGGATTCATCGGTAAGAACCTGGTATTGCGGCTGAATGAATTGCCCGGCTACGAGGTTATTGAGTTTGAGCGCGGTGATTCCATGAACACGCTGCCGGAACTGGTGCGCAGTGTGGATGCGGTGGTGCATCTTGCAGGGGAAAATCGGCCGCAGGACGTGCAGGACTTTGTCACCGTCAACACGCAACTCACGCAGTCTATTTGCGATGCAATCAGATCGGCAGGCAGGCAGGTGCTGCTGATCCTGGCTTCATCTGTGCAGGCGGAGCAGGACAATCCTTACGGCAGGAGCAAGCGCGGTGCGGAATTGGCAATCGGGCAGTTGACCCGTGAAACCGGTAACCCTGCTGTCATTTATCGACTGCCAAGCGTCTTTGGCAAATGGTGTCGGCCCAATTACAATTCTGTTGTGGCAACATTTTGCCACAACATTGCAAACGACATGCCGATACAGATTAACGATGCTGCAACGCGCATACGGGTGGTGTATATCGATGATGTCGTCAGCGAATTCATGGCGGCGCTGAATGATGTTCGGCCAGGCGTGCGGAATGGCGAAGTCAAACCGGAATATGCGATTACTTTGGGGGAACTGGCCGAGCAAATCCGTGCGTTCGGGAATTGCCGCACTTCCTTGCTGATGGAGCGAGTCGCCACAGGGCTGGTTCGTGCGCTGTATGCGACTTACGTGAGCTATTTACCTGCGGGTAAGCTTGCATATGAATTGCCATACTACGCGGATGCGCGCGGAGTCTTTGTCGAGATGCTCAAGACACCGGACGCCGGGCAGTTTTCCTGCTTTACCGCGCATCCCGGCGTCACCCGTGGCAGCCACTACCACCATACCAAGACCGAAAAATTCCTGGTGATCAGGGGCAAGGCCCGCTTTGGATTTCGTCACATACTGACGGATGAGACCTTTGAGCTTTTTACTTCGGGAGAGCAACCGCAAGTGGTGGATACCATTCCCGGCTGGGCGCATGACATCACGAATATCGGGGAGGAAGAAATGGTGGTGATGTTGTGGGCAAATGAAAATTTTGATCGCGAGCATCCGGATACGATCACAAGCAAGGTCTGATATGAAAAAACTGAAAGTCATGACCGTGGTTGGAACACGGCCCGAAATTATTCGCCTGTCGCGCGTGTTGGCGGCGCTGGACGCGCATTGCGACCATGTGCTGGTGCATACCGGGCAGAATTACGATTATGAGTTGAATCAGGTTTTCTTTGATGATCTGGAGGTTCGTAAACCCGACTTCTTTCTCGATAGCGCAACAGGCAGTAGTGGCGCTGCACATACGATTGGAAATCTGATCATTGCCGTCGACCGGGTGTTGGGAGAAGTACACCCGGAAGCCATGCTGGTTCTTGGCGACACTAATAGTTGCCTATCGGTGATCCCTGCCAGGAGGCGCAAGGTTCCCATTTTTCACATGGAGGCGGGCAACCGGTGTTTCGATTTGCGCGTGCCGGAAGAAACGAATCGCCGCATTGTTGATCACACAGCCGATATCAACCTGACCTACAGTTCGATTGCGCGCGATTATCTGCTACGGGAGGGATTGCCGCCGGATCAGGTGATCAAGACCGGTAGCCCGATGTATGAGGTGTTGCATCACTACCTGCCGTGTATCGAGACATCCGACGTGCTGCATCGGCTGGGTTTGGCCGAAGGCCGCTATTTCGTGGTGAGCGCACACCGCGAGGAGAACATTGAGTCCGAGCGTTCCTTTGTCAAACTGGTGGCGGTGTTGAACGCAGTAGCCGAAGATTACGGCCTGCCGGTGATTGTTTCGACACACCCACGCACCCGGAACAGGGTGGATGCGACCGGCACGATTTTCCATTCGCAGGTGCAACTACTCAAACCGTTGGGGTTTCACGACTATGTGAAGCTGCAGATGTCGGCCAAGGCGGTGCTGTCCGATAGCGGCACGATCAGCGAGGAGTCATCAATCTTGAATTTTCCGGCGCTAAATCTGCGAGAAGCGCATGAGCGTCCCGAGGGGATGGAGGAAGCGGTGGTGATGATGGTCGGGCTGGAAGTTGAGCGGGTACGACAAGGGTTGGCGATTCTTGATTCGCAGTTGAGAGGCGTAGACAGAAGTTTGCGGCTGGTGGCGGACTACAGCGCGCCCAATGTATCGGACAAGGTTGTGCGCATCATTCACAGCTACACGGACTACGTGAAACGCGTTGTCTGGAAAGAGTATGTTTAGGGAAACGCTGATTTATTCTATCCGGGCATCGCAGGTGCGGGTTTCAAACACGTCCATGTCCGTTCGTCGGCTTGCAGGCCATGTATCAGGCTATGTTTTGGGCGGGTTTGAAACCCGCACCTGTGATGCCAGAACGCTCAGGAATTGTTCAG
>Ga0123354_10000605_pt1 | contig 37384 bp, 30 predicted proteins | sample TergutLab28metaG_2_FD_97872 | JGI IMG/M metagenome (GOLD analysis project Ga0123354, IMG submission 97872) | Labiotermes labralis P4 segment gut microbial communities from Petit-Saut dam, French Guiana - Lab288 P4 | ecosystem: Host-associated > Arthropoda: Insects > Digestive system > Gut ... | reverse complement strand
TCATTTCGGCCGGATCGAGGATCATCAGGTCGTTGGGGCAAATGTACATGCAGGCGGTCTTTTCGCCGCCCTTGCACCCGTCACATTTGCTCGGATCGACAAAGGTAGGCATACCACGTCCTCCACGCTAGTTAAGGTTGATTGCTGAATTTACCAAAACTCCAAAACACTCCGGAAAACAATCAAAACGGGTGGCTTGTGAGGAATGTAACAAGACGCCCGAATCCCGTCAACAGGGAAAGCACACCCCCTGCAAGCGGGATAACACTCCAAAATATATGAAAAACAGGACGCTGTTCAGGCATCCCCGCCACGCTGAAAGAGACAGCACAGCACTCTTACCGCTCTCTTCGGCGTATGGCAAGAACGTTTTATCAACCGTTGCCGTCTTCCACCTGAGCGCCGGTCAGTCCAAACCGGCGCTGCCTCGCGGCATACGCGGCCAGGGCCAAATCCAGTTGGACGTCATCAAAGTCAGGCCAAGGAACTTGGGTAAAGTAGTACTCCGCGTAGGCGCTCTGCCAGAGCAGGTAATTGCTGATGCGCACCTCGCCACTGGTGCGGATGACCATATCCGGGTCGGGCTGACCTGCGGTGAAAAGTTCCGCGCCGAAACGTTCCTCGGTCACCTCGTCCGGTTTCACGCCCTGCTCGATCAGCCGTTTGCACGCCCGCAAGATCTCCCCGCGCCCCGAATAGTTGAGCGCGAGATTGAGCGTCATGGAACGGCACCTCGAAGTCTTTTTCATGACGTGCGTGAGGACCTTGCGCACCGCAAAGGGGAACTCTTCCAACTCGCCCAGCACGTTCAGACGGATGTCCTGCTCGAGGAGCGATTTCAGCTCATTGGTCAAAAAACGGACTAAAAGATCAAAGAGAACGCGTACTTCCTCTTTGGGACGCCCCCAATTCTCTTTGGAAAAGGTGTAGAGCGTGAGATGCGCCACACCAAGCTCCCGGCAGCGGGTCACCAGGCGTTTAGCGGTCTCGGTCCCGGCTTTATGGCCTTCGCTTCGGGAGAGTCCCCGGGCCTGTGCCCAACGGCCGTTACCGTCCATGATGACAGCCAGATGGCGGGGAATGAGGCGATCAGAATCGGACATATCATCAAACTCTAAAAGGCGCGGTAAGGTTAGCCGCACCCATTAGATTTCCATGATTTCTTTTTCTTTTTTGGCGAGCGTCTGGTCAATCTTCGCCACGTAGGAGTCGGTCAACTTCTGGACTTCGGTTTCGCCCTGATGCAGGCCGTCCTCGGAAAGCGTTTTGTCCTTCTGGAGCTTTTTTAACGCGTCATTGGCGTCGCGGCGGATGTTGCGCACCGCCACCTTGGCCTCTTCGGAATATTTTTTCGCCACTTTGACCAGTTCCTTGCGGCGGTCCTCGGTAAGCGGAGGCAGGCCGATGCGGATGACTTTGCCGTCGTTGACCGGCGTAAGCCCCAGATCAGACTTCTGAATGGCCTTTTCCACAAGGCCGAACGCGGCGCGGTCCCAGGGCTGGATGGTGATGGTACGGCTATCCGGGGTGGAGATGGAGGCGATCTGGTCAATGGGCGTCAGGGTGCCGTAGTAGTCCACTTTCAGCCCATCGAGCAGGGTTGTCGAGGCCCGCCCGGTACGCAGGTGGGAAAACTCCTTTTCCAGAGCGGCAATGGCTTTGTCCATGCGGTCTTTGACGTCTTTTTGCACGCTGTCCATGCGTCACTCCTTATTCCACAAGGGTTCCGGTCCGCTCCCCGGTGACCACCCTGTTCAGGTTGCCGGGCACGAACATATTAAAGACCACTATGGGCATGTGGTTGTCCATGGCAAGCGTGACCGCGGTGGAATCCATGACCCTAAGCTGCTTCTCCAGAACGTCCATGTAGGTGAGGTGATCGAACATCACGGCGTCGGGGTGTGTCTTGGGATCTTTGTCGTAAACGCCGTCAACTTTGGTGCCCTTCATGATGACCTGGCTTTTCAGCTCCATGGCCCGGAGCGCGGCGGCGGTATCCGTGGTGAAATAGGGATTGCCGGTCCCGGCCGCGCAGATGACCACACGGCCCTTTTCCAGATGCCGGATGGCCCGGCGGCGGACGTAGGGTTCGCAGATCTCCTGCATGGTGATGGCCGACAACACCCTTGTCTGGAGACCAAGCTTTTCCAGGGCGTCCTGCACGGCCATGGCGTTCATAACCGTGGCCAGCATGCCCATATAGTCGGCTCCGGCGCGGTCCATACCCGAGGCCGACGCGGACATGCCCCGGAAAATGTTGCCGCCGCCGATCACCATGGCCAGTTCCGCGCCAAGCGACGCGGCCTGGACAATCTCCGCACAGAACGCCTGGACCGTCCCGGGATCGATGCCGAATCCCCTGGGACCGGCCAGAGCCTCGCCGGAGAGCTTCAAAAGCACGCGCTTGAAACGGAGATTTCCCATAAGCCTCAGGTCCTGCGAGACGTGTAACGCGGGAGGAAAATTTCTACCGGAATTGCCGGTTTCTTGCCGGTTTCCTACCGAAAACCGCCGAAAAATCGCCGGTTTTGCCGAAAATTTCCTCCCGCTTGGATTTACTCGGCGTCTTCGCCCAGCTGCATGCGCACAAACCGGCCAATTTGGATATTTTCACCCAGGGTGGCCACGAGATCGTTCAGGAGTTCCTGAATGGAGCGCTTGTCATCTTTGATGAAGGGCTGCTCCAGCAGGCAGACTTCCTTGTGGTATTTTTTGACGCGTCCTTCGACGATCTTTTCGACGATGGCGTCCGGCTTGCCTTCGGCCTTGGTCTGGGCGACGTAGATGGCCTTTTCCTTGTCGAGGACGTCGGCGGGCAGATCATCCGGGCCGTTGCACAGGGGATTGGCGGCCGCGATCTGCATGGCCACGTTTTTGGCGAATTCCTGGAATTTATCGCTGCGGGCCACGAAGTCGGTCTCGCACTTTATTTCCACCAGGACGGCGATCTTGCCGTTGGAGTGGACGTAGGAGCCTATGACGCCCTCGCTCGTTGCGCGTCCGGCCTTTTTGGCCACCTTGGCCAAGCCTTTTTCGCGAAGCCAGGCCACGGCCTTTTCAGAATCGCCCGTGCAGGCTTCCAGGGCTTTTTTGCAGTCCATCATGCCCGCGCTCGTCTTGTCGCGCAGTGCCTTGACCGTATTGGCGCTGATTTGTGTCATGGTTTAATTTTCCTCCTGCTGCGCGGCCGGTTCGGCTGCGGCTTGCGCGGCTTCGGGTTCAGGCATGGCTTCCACGGCGGGTTCTTCTTTTTCTTCCCGCTCTTCTTTATCTTCCTTGGCCGCGCCCTGGTCCTTGCGGGCGGCCTCGCCCTCGATGCAGGCGTCGGCCACGGAGGTGACGAAGAGCTTTATGGCCCTGATGGCGTCGTCGTTGCCGGGGATGATGTAGTCAATGACGTCCGGGTCGCAGTTGGTGTCCACCACGGCCACCACGGGGATGCCCAACTTGCGGCACTCCAGGATGGCGATCTCCTCGCGCTTGGGATCGATGACGAAGGCGGCGGCGGGCAGATTGTCCATGTCTTTTATGCCGCCAAGCGTCGCGTTCAGCTTTTCGACCTCACGGCCGTAAGTGGCTATTTCTTTCTTGTGGTAGCGGTTGATGGAGCCGTCCCCGAAGGCGGTTTCCAGCTTTTTCAGCCGCTCGATGGAGCCGCGGATGGTCTGGAAATTGGTGAGCATCCCGCCCATCCAGCGATGGGTCACGAAATACTGCCCGGCGCGCTCGGCTTCCTTGCGCACGGCCTCCTGGGCCTGGCGCTTGGTCCCGACAAAAATGATGCGGCCGCCGCCGGCCACGGTGTCCACCAGAAAATCGTGGGCTTTTTGGAAGAGCTTCACGGTCTGCTGGAGGTCAATGATGTGGATGCCGTTTCGCGCGCCGAAAATGTAGGGGCGCATTTTGGGGTTCCAGCGGCGGGTCTGGTGACCGAAATGCACGCCGGTCTCCAGGAGCTGTTTCATGGTGACGTAGGCCATGGGGCCCTCCTTTGGGTTTGTCCTCCACGCCGGGTCTCGTTCTCCGGCCCTTGCGGACACCCTCGGAGACGTTTGCGGCGTGTGTGAAGTTGGAAAGCGCATACTCTTATACCGTCCGTCCGTTTTTGGCAAGAGGCGATTGCACAGCGCGCTTTTTTCTGTTGACTCTTTTCGCAAACGGGACACTAATGCTTTCGTGATTGCGTCTTTTATACGGTTCGCGTTGACGTTTTGAACATCTTTTTCAGGAGCGTGGCGGAATGAACAAAACTTCCCGTATTCTCGTCGCCTTTACCGGCATCTCTCTGGCCTTTCTCATCGGGTTTACGGCCATGGCCGCCGAGGACGCCGCCAAACCGGACGCCAAGCCGCCTCAACCGACGTATGCCCCCGGCCTGCCCGGCTGGATGAACCATCTGCCCGCCGACAAGCAGGAGGCCGCGCGTAAAATCTGGCTGACCGATGGCCCCACCATCCTCTCGCTTCGAGAGACCATGCAGGCCAAGCGCCATGAACTAAGCGCCCTCCAGGACATGCCCAATCCCGACGAAAAGGCCGTCGCGGCCGTGGCCAAGGACATGGGCGACACGCTGGAAAAGCTTCTCATGGCCCAGTTCGCCTTTAATCAGAAGCTCGAAAAAGAAGGCATCCCCACTTGGGGGCATCCCGTCATGGGCCCCATGATGATGGGGCACCCCGCAATGGGGCCTATGATGGGCGCAATGGGCATGATGGGCGGCGGGCAGCCGTGCCCGATGATGGGGAAGATGGGCCCCATGACGGCCCCGGAAAAGGCTCCCGCGGATAAGCCCGCTGAAAAGCGAGGGCGTTGACAAAACCGTTTTTTGGGGAGAGTCTCTACACACTGAAGCGCTCGCGAGAGCTTAATAGGGAATCCCGTGAAAATCGGGAGCGGACCCGCCGCCGTACACCAGACAAACGTTCTTTTCCCCGCATGCCACTGGGATTTCCCCGGGAAGGCTGAAAAGAACCTGGAAAGCCGGAAGACCTGCTTTGGATGATTCGTCATAGAGGACGAACCGTTGGCAACGGGCTTTTGCCATACGGTTTTTGGGGGATAAATACGTTTCCTCCGCCCTTAAACGGGGCGGAGGTTTTTTTATTCCCTTTTTCAGGAAGAGCCCCTCATCTTTTAGGAGTTCACATGCATTTCACCTCCATTACCAAGAGGGATGGGAGCATTGCGGAATTTGACGCCGCAAAGATCACCGCCGCCATCCTGAAAGCCGGCAAGGCCACGGGAGAATTTGAAGAGCGCGAGGCCCGCCGCCTGACCATGCGGGTACTTTCTTTGGCCGACGCCGTGCATCTGCCGGAAACGCCGGATGTGGAAAGTATTCAGGATGTGGTCGAGCAGGTGCTGCTTGAGTCCTCATTCCGGGCGACGGCAAAGGCCTATATCCTGTACCGGGAGCAGCGCGCCCAGCTGCGCCGGATAAAAACCAAGGCCAATGTGGATCTCATGGAGGGCTACCTGAACAAAATGGATTGGCGCGTCAGGGAAAACAGCAATATGGGATTTTCCCTGCAGGGCTTGAACAACTATATCGCCTCCGACATCACCTCCGAATACTGGCTGAACCGCATTTATACCGCAGCCATTCGCGAGGCGCATACAAACGGCGCCCTCCATATCCACGACCTGAATCTGCTTTCCGTCTATTGCGTGGGATGGGATATAGCCGATTTGCTGCGCCAGGGGTTCAAGGGCATAGCGGGCAATGTGGAAAGCGCGCCGCCCAAGCATCTGCGTACCGCTCTGGGGCAGCTCGTCAACTTTTTCTATACCCTGCAGGGCGAAGCCGCGGGCGCGCAGGCCGTTTCCAGCTTCGACACCTACCTCGCCCCCTTCATCCGCTACGACAAGTTAAGCTTCAAGGAAGTAAAGCAGGCCCTGCAGGAGTTCGTTTTCAATATCAACATTCCCACGCGGGTGGGCTTTCAAACGCCGTTTACCAATATCACTCTTGATATGCATGTGCCCGCGATGTTGAAAAACACGCCCGTCATTATCGGCGGAGAGGACCAGGCGGAGACCTACGGCGATTTCCAGCCGGAAATGGATATGCTCAATCAGGCTTTTGCCGAAGTCATGATGGAAGGCGACAATAAAGGCCGGGTCTTTACCTTCCCCATCCCCACATACAACATTACGAAAGATTTCGACTGGGCGGGCAAACGGTTCGAAGCGGTCTGGAAAATGGCGGGACGCTACGGCATCCCGTATTTCTCCAACTTCGTCAATTCCGATATGTCGCCCGACGACGCGCGTTCCATGTGCTGCCGCCTGCGGCTGGACAACCGGGAACTGCGCAAAAGGGGCGGCGGTTTGTTCGGAGCCAACCCGCTTACAGGCTCCATTGGCGTCGTCACCATCAATCTGCCCCGCCTCGGATACCAGGCGCAAGACGAGCAGGATTTCTTGAACCGCCTGGATGCGCTCATGGAACTCGCCAAGGAAAGCCTCTGCATCAAACGCAAGGAACTGGAACGCTTCACCGATGGCGGGCTGTATCCCTACACCACTTTTTATCTGCGCGATGTGAAGGCGCGGACCAATACCTATTGGGCGAATCATTTTTCCACCATCGGTCTCGTGGGCATGAACGAGGCCTGCCTCAATCTTTTACAACACGACATCGCCTCGCAAGAAGGCCAAGCCTTTGCCTTGCGCGTGCTTGCGTACATGCGCGAAAAACTGGAGGCCTTTCAGGAACAAACCGGACATTTCTTCAATCTGGAGGCGACCCCGGCGGAGGGAGCCTCGTACAGGCTGGCCCTGCTGGACAAAAAACAGTGTCCGGGCATCCTTTTCGCCAACGGTGAGGCCGACGGCATCGCCCCGTATTATACCAATTCCACGCATCTGCCCGTTGATTTTTCCACGGACATCTTCGACGTGCTGGATTTGCAGGACTCGCTCCAGGGAAGCTACACGGGCGGAACCGTGCTGCACGGCTTTCTCGGCGAGGAGGTGTCGGACACCGCGACCGTGCGCGATCTGGTGAAAACCATCACGGCGAAATACACGCTGCCGTATTTTACGCTTACCCCGACGTTCAGCATTTGCGCCGAACACGGCTACCTCAAAGGCGAACAGGCCAGGTGCCCTGTCTGTGACGCCCCGGCGGAAGTCTATTCCAGAGTCGTGGGGTATCTGAGGCCGGTCAACCGCTGGAACGACGGCAAACAGGCCGAATATGCGGACAGAACGCCATACCGGGTGGAGGGCGGCGCGCGGGAAGCCGTGTGCGGATAGGCGGTCTGCAAAAAACGACGCTGCTGGATTTCCCCGGAAAGATCAGCGCCGCCGTGTTCACGCAGGGATGCAATTTCCTCTGCCCGTACTGCCATAATCCCGAATTGGTTCTGTACGGACGCCAGCCGCTTGCGCTTAGCGGTGTCGTCGCCTTTTTGGCGAAGCGCCGCGACGTTCTGCGGGGCGTTGTCATCTCCGGGGGCGAACCGACCCTGCAGGACGGACTGTTCGGTTTTTGCGCCACCCTCAAGAGTCTTGGGCTTGCCGTCAAACTCGATACGAACGGCAGCAGGCCGGAAGTGCTGCGCCAACTACTCCAGGCGGAGCTTTTGGACTATGTGGCCATGGATGTGAAGGCAAACCCCAAGCACTACCCGGCGATACTCTGCCCCCAAGACCTTGGAGAAAATATCGCGCGCAGCATGGCTCTGTTGGAAGAGTCCCAGGCGCCGCACGAATTCCGCGTCCCGTGCGTGGCTCCATTCATCGATGCGGACAGCTTTGCGGCTATTCTTTCACACATCTCCCATGCGCCGCTTTTTTTGCAGGCGGTGAGACTCGGACATGTCCTGCAGGCGGATTTCTTCCCCAGCCAAGGCCACGCCCTTGGCAAAGAGACAATGGAAAGCTTGTGCATGGCGGCGCAACGAAAAGGATTAACCTGCCACATCCGATAAACCCTTAGAAAATAGTGTTGACACGTATCGAGCCGCCCTTGCTGAAACAGTAAGATACCCGCGCATTGTCTCGAACGCGGGAGAACCGATGCTGACATTCTGGGCTTCCTTCGTGCCTCTTTTCGTGGCGGTGGACGCCATGGGCATCTTGCCCATTTTCCTGGGCTTTACGCAGGACATGGAGGACAAGGCCCTGGGGCCACTGGTTGTGACCTCGGTGGTCTCGGCGACGGTTGTGGCCGCGATTTTCGTGATCCTGGGCAATGAACTCCTGGGGATGCTTGGGGTCACGGTGGCGGATTTTATGGTGGCGGGCGGCTCCATACTTTTTGTGATCGCCATATCGGATCTGGTGAGCCTTGGCGCCAGCCATGAGCCGGTGACGCCCGCCGGACTGGGGGTGGTTCCGCTCGGCATCCCCTTGATCGCCGGTCCGGCGGTATTGACCACCGGGATGCTCCAGCGTGAGATTCACGGCGTCTGGATAACCCTTCTGGCGCTTGTAGCCAACACGGCGATCGCCGGGTTGGTGTTTTTCCTGGCCAGGCCGATCAACAAGGCGCTTGGCACCAACGGCGCGAAGATCCTTTCCAAAATATCCAATCTCTTGCTGGCGGCCATTGCGGTGATGCTGATACGCCGGGGACTCACGCAGTTTTTCGGGCATGGGTGAATCCCGCGAAGCTATAAGGGTGTCCAGAGGGCGCCAGCCCTTTGGCGGGGTGCAGGGGCAGCGCCCCTGCTCTAATGCGCGCCGCTCCAGTCGCGGGCCACTCCGAGATCGGCCACAACGGGCACATCGAGCGTGACCACCGTAATCATAAGCTCGCGCAGGCGTTCTCCGGCGGTCTGGCCGTGCTTTTCCGGCGCTTCCAGCACGAGTTCGTCGTGGACCTGGAGGATGAGCTTGGCCGAAAGGCTTGCGAGCGTTTCATCGGCGGCCACGCGCAGCATGGCCATCTTTATGATGTCGGCCGCGCTGCCCTGGATTACGGTGTTTATGGCCTGGCGGCGCGCCTGGGCTTCCAGCTGCGTATTGCGGGAGTGTATTTCGGGCAGAAGGCGTCTGCGTCCGGCCAGGGTGGTCACGTAGCCGTTGGCTTTGGCGTCCTGGACGATCTGCTGATAATAGCTTTTGAGGACGGACAGGCGCTCGAAGTATTTGGCGATGAAGTCTTTGGCGGCGGCGAGCGTCATGCCAAGCTCCCGGCCGAGTTTTTGGGGCCCCATGCCGTAGAGCAGGCCGAAATTGACGGTCTTGGCCTGGCGGCGTTCCGAGGCGGTGACGTCGTCTTGCAGTTTATCAAAAAGGAGCGATGCCGTGTGGGCGTGGATGTCCTCGCCTTGGCGGAAAGCCTCTGTGAGGGCCGGATCACCGGAAAAATGGGCCAAGACGCGCAGTTCGATCTGGGAATAGTCGGCGCTGGCCAGTACGGAGCCGGGCCCCGCCGTGAAAAGCGCGCGCATCCGTTTCCCCAGATCGTCGCGCACGGGGATGTTTTGCAGGTTCGGGGCGCTTGAGGAGAGACGCCCGGTGGCGGTGGTCAACTGGTTGAAGGTGGTGTGGATGCGCCCGGAAGCGTCGGCCAGGGCGGGCAGAGGCTCCAGATACGTGGAGCGCAGCTTTTCCAGCTTGCGGAATTCCAAGATGGAATCCACCAGCGGATGCTGCCCGGCCAGGCGCTCCAGGACTTCGGCCGACGTGGAGGCCGCTCCGCCGGGAGTTTTGCCGGGAGCTTTAAGCCCCAGGCGTTTGTAGAGTACGTCCGCCAGCTGCTGGCTGGAGCGTAGATTGAAATGCGTCCCGGCCTGACGCTCCATGCGTCCCGTAAGTTCCGCAAGCTCGGCGTTCACCTGCGCGGCGAAGGCGGCGAAGGCGGGCTTGTCGATGGTTATACCGGCTTGCTCCATGTCCACCAGCACGGGCACGAGCGGCAGTTCGAGGCTGTGGAGAAGCCTGGTCAGTCCGGCCTGGTCGAGCTTTACCCGCTGGCGTCTGGCCAGGGCCAAGCAGGCCAGCCCGTTGGCGCGTCCGGGGGCCTCGTCGCGGTCGAATCCGGGGTCCGACCACAGGGCGTCCAGGAGCCTGCCCCAGGAATAGAGGCGGTCCTCCGGGGCCAGAAGATAAGCGGCCAGGCTCACGTCGAACCAGCGGCCAAGGGGCACGCTCTTCCAGGCGGAGTCCTTGGAGAGAAGCTCCTTCAAAGACGGCGTGGCCACGCTCGACGCCGTGGCCAGAAGCGGCGCTACCAGCGAGGGCTTGGCTGAAACGAACCATTCCTTGCTTTGATCCTTGTCCTTCGCGGCCAGAAGAAAGCCCTCGCCCGCCGGGACGACGGCCGCTTCCAGCCCCGCAAAGGAAGGAATCCCGGAGAGCGGTACGGGGTCGGGCAAGGGGGCGGATTCTTCGGCCGCCGCCGTTTCCGGTCCGGCAGGGGCTCCGAAAAGCGATAACCGCTCTTCCTGCCCCGGACGCCCCTTTTTCTTCGGGGCGGATTTGGTCTGTACAAGCGATTCCTGCGGCGTGTGGACATTGGCCTGCGCGGAAAATTCGCGCATGAGCGAGCGCAGCTCGTACATCTTGAGAAAATCCAACACCTGCTGCGCGGGCGCGGGGCTGACCGCAAGGCCGGCTAAGCTTATGTCCCGCGCGGCGTCGAGTTTCAGCCGGGTGAGTTCGCGGTAGAGAAAAACATCCTCCAGATGGGGTTCGATTTTTTTGCGCCAGGCGGGTTTAAGCTGCCCGATGCCTTCTTTTAAGCGCTCCAGGCTTGGGAAGTCGGCCATGATCTCGGCGGCGGTCTTGGGGCCGACTCCCGGCACGCCGGGGATGTTGTCCGAAGAGTCGCCGGTCAGGGCCTGAAAATCGGGCCAGCGATCCGGACCCGCCGGAAACCCGGCGCGAAAATCCTCAAGAGTGACCAGCCGTTCCTCTTTGCCCGAAGGGTCCCAGAGAACGACCTCTTCGTCCAGGCACTGACGCAGGTCCTTGTCCGAACCCACGATCACCACGGGCATTTGCTTTTTGTGCCGGGCGGCGAGGCTGGCTATGGTGTCGTCGGCCTCCACGGCCTCTTCGCTTACGACGGCGAAGCCAAGGAGCGCCACGCCTTGCCTGATGGGCTCGATCTGCAGGGCCAGGGGTTCGGGCATTTTCTGCCGCTGGGCCTTATAGGCGGGAAAGACGCCACTGCGAAACGATGGGCCGGGGCCGTCCACCACAAAGGCGGCCCGGCGGGGACGCTTTTCCCGCAGCAGTTTTATGGCCAGACGCATGACGATGTAGAGGGCGTTGGTGGGGAATCCGTCGGAGCGGGTCAGGTCCCCAAAGGCGTAGAAGCCCCGGTAAATGTAAGAGCTGCCGTCAATAAGGTAGAGCGGTTCGGAGCCGGAAGGAAACTGAGCCTCAAATGACATGCGGATGTCCTTTTTTCTTCTTTTAGCCCGTCCGCCATGGATGGGCAACAGACCAAAAAATACTTGCGCACATGCCGCCGCCCTGCTATCTCACAATACAATAAAGACCTGTTCATCCCGCCCAAGACGAACAACGCGCTGTTTGGATCCCCCAAGACGCCCTGGAGGAAAACATGGTCCGATGTACACGCATAGTGTTTTTTGCCGTCGCCTCGGTCTTTCTTTTTTATCAAAACACCGCACATTCAGAGCGCCTTGCGTCATTAAAAAAATACGAAAATAAAATATCGCGGTCTTCCTCACGCCGAAAATCCAAATCGCATCAACTGCATGACGGATTTACCCTGCCGGATCTGCACGCTCTGACCGTATCTCCGGCCGTATCCAGGAGTATTCTCACTGTGACGGCCTATACATCGCCCCATATATCATCAAAGCATCGAAAACATCACAAGAAAAAAATCCTCACGGCCTCTCATATAAAACCGGAAGAAGGGGCTGTCGCCGTTTCACGCGACCTTTTCAACCAAGGCTGGAAATTTGGAAAGAGAATTTACATCAGGCATCACGGCGTCTTTACCATCACGGATCTCATGCACAGCCGGAAAGTAAAATGCATAGATATCTATATGGATAAAAAAACACATGCGATAGAGTTCGGGAAAAAACAGCTTGAGGTCCTCCTGCTCGATGTCTAGCCTGCCTAAGTAATCAAAGGACTCGCTCTCCCGCTTTTTACCCTTTTCAAGACTTCCAAATTCGGCTATACACGGCATCGTTCGTGGCTTATTAGGAGGCCCTCCCATGATTTTTCGCCGGATCGCGCTCATCGCGGTTATACTTCCCCTGGCGCTCATCCGCCCGGCCACAGCCCAAGAGGCTCCAAAGCAAGACCTGTCTCTCAAAATGGACCTCGGGCAGACGGTTCAACGCGCCCTGGACGCCAATCCGCAGATCGTGTCCGCCAAGCATCAGATAGGCGGCGCCGTCCAAGGCGTACGGGCCTCCGTGGCCGCCTTCGGCCCTGTGGGAACCGCCTCCTACACCTCCACCGCCGGACACTCCAGGGTTTCCTCCAACGTCCTGCGCCCCGCATCCGCCGTAACGCAGGATTCCAACTCCGTCACGCCCACTTCCGGCACAAGCGGGCATCTCGTTGACACCACCGACTACCAGGCCACCCTTGACTTAAACGTCCACCAGCCGCTCTTCACCGGCTTCAGGCTTCTTTCCACCTATCAAAAGTCCCGGCTGGCCAAGGATCAGGCCGAGGCCCTGTACCGGCAGACCGAACTCACCCTGGTCAACTCGGTGCAGACCGCCTTTCTCACGCTGCTCCAGGCCCGCGCCAACGTGAAATCCAATCAGGATTCCGTGGCCCGGCTGGAATCGCAGCTCAAGGTGACAAAAGCCTTCTACGACGCCGGATTGCGCCCGAAACTCGATGTCCTCCAGGCCCAGTCCGATCTGTCCACGGCCACCGAAGGGCTGCTTGCGGCCCAAAACGCCGTGGAAATCCAACTGGCGCAGCTGGACTCGCTTCTCGACATCTCCCAGGATCAACGTGTGGAGTATGTGGGCGAACTCACCCAGGTCCCCTTCCAAATGTCTCTCCAGGCCGCCCTGGACGAAGCCTATAAGGACCGGCCCGACATCGACATCGCCATCAAAAGCGTGGAAATGGCCCAAAAAGACGCCCACGTGGCCCTAAGTCCGGCCCTGCCCCAGGTCAGCGCCGACTACGACTATATCCGCGAAGGCGACAAGTGGTGGCTGCGCGCCAAAAACACCCCCATCTACGACCGCCACCAGTTCACGCTGTCGCTCACCTGGAGAGCCTGGGACTGGGGCAATACCTATTTCTCCTACCGCCAGGCCGACGAAAACGTCAAAAAGCTCGAAGCCGATCTGGCCACTCTGCGCCTCAATGTGGGCGCCGCCGTCAAAACCCAATACCTGAACATCCAGGATGCGGCGAAACGCATCGTTGTGGCCAAAACCGGGCTGGCGGCCTCCCAGGAGGCCTACCGCACGGCCATCGCCCGCTACCAGGCCCAGGTGGGGACCAGCACCGACGTGCTGGTGGCCCAGGCGCAGCTTACCAACGCGGAATTTTTGTCCACCCAGGCCCTCACCGACTACCAGATCGCCATCGCGAACCTCAACGTCGCCATCGGCCGCAAAAACCTGACGCTTAATTAAGAGCAAGAGCAGGGGCAGCGCCCCTGCTCTTGACGCACGGCCGGGAGAATGGTTTTATAGCGCATCATGGACACATCTCTTGGCGACCGGGCGGCCGGGGCTGTTGTGGGCGCGCTCATAGGCGACGCGTTGGGGCTTGGCCCGCATTGGTACTACGATCTGGCGGAAATGCGCCGCGACTACGGGGATTGGATTAGCGGCTATACCGATCCCAAGCCGAATCGGTACCATGCAGGTCTCTCGGCCGGGGATCTCTCGCAGACCGGGCGTATTACGCTGGAGCTTTTGCGGTCCGTGGCGGCCAAGGGCGGCTATGACCGGGACGACTTCACGCGAAGGCTGGACGAGAACATCCTCGCCCATACCGACGGCACGCCGACGTCCGGGCCGGGCGGCTATACGAGCGTTTCGATACGGCAACTGTATGAGGCGCGGGTGAAGCGGGGTATCGCCTGGGGCCACACCGGCGACTACGCCGACACCACCGAGGCGGCGGAACGCGCCGTGGTGCTGGCCGCGCGGTACGCCTCCGATGCTGGTCAGGCGGCGGGCATTGTGGCTGAAAACGTCCGCATGACGCAGATTGACCCCTTTGTGGCTGCGCAGTCCGTGGCGTTTAACGTGATCGTGTCGGCGTTGGTGAGGGGGGAGGCGTTTGATGAGGCGCTTGGGCGGGATTTGTGGAAGATGGTGAGCAAGGGCGTGTTGCCCTTCACGCGGGTGGCTTTGGCTGATGAGCCGGAGGCCGGGGCGTTTCGGCCGCCAAGCATCGAAACTCCTTTTCCCGACAGCCTGATTTATCCGTTCCACATTCTGCGGGCGGCGCGCGACCCGGACATCCGCATCGAACCGGCCTGGAAGGCGTCTTTGGTGTACGGGCTGCCCTGCGCCATAAGCTGCATGCTCCCGGCGGCCTATTATCTGGCGGCGCGCTTTGCGGACGACTTCGAGTCGGCGGTGCTTCACGCGATAAACGGCGGGGGCAACAACATGTCCCGCGCCATGCTGACAGGCGCGCTGGTTGGGGCCATGGTGGGGCTTTCGGGAATCCCCGCGAGGTTTATTGAGGGGCTTTCAGAGGGCGAAGAAATCGTGGAGTTGGCCAGGGAGGTCGGGGAGAGAGCCGTCGGATAACCGCTACTTGGCGGTCAGGGTATTTCGATGGCGCAGGCCGGGGAAGAAACGCATCCAGAGGGCCACCACGGCAAGCGTTCCCAGGCCCCCGGCGATCACCGCGGGCACGGCGCCGATCCAGGCCGCCACAAGGCCGGACTCGAAATCCCCCAGCTGGTTGGACGTGCCGATGAAGATGGCGTTCACGGCGCTCACCCGCCCGCGCAGTTCGTCCGGCGTATCCAGCTGCACGAGCGTGGAGCGGATCACCACGCTTATCATGTCGCTCGCCCCAAGCACCACCAGCGCGGCCACGGACAACACCAGCGACCGGGATATTCCGAAGATGATCGTGGCGAGTCCGAACACGGCGACCGCCGTGAACATGACCCGGCCCACATTGCGCTTGAGAGTACGGCGCGTAAGGTAGAGCGACATGGCCAGAGCGCCCACGGACGGCGCGGCCCGGAGAATCCCCAGGCCCGCCGAGCCGGTGTTCAAAATGTCCTTGGCATAGACCGGCAGAAGCGACGTGGCTCCGCCCAAAAGCACCGCGAAAAGATCCAGGGAAATGGCCCCCAGGATGTCCGGATGCGCGCGGATATATTTGATGCCTAAAAGTACCGATTCCAGCGTGGCGGACTTTTTGCGCTGAGTGGTCCTGGATCTGCGGATCCCGGCCAGGCAGACGCTTCCGGCCAGGGAGACTCCTGCAGCCGTCATATACACGGCCTGCGGCCCGGCCATGTAAAGAAATCCGCCCAAGGCCGGTCCGGCGATCACCGAAAATTTGAAAACCGATCCCGCGAAAGCGAGCCGGCTGGGCAGTTCCTCCGCCGGGACCAGCGTGGGCAGCAAAGCCTGTATGGAGGGAACCTCGAAAGCCCTGGCCACGCCGATCAGGAATATGCAGGCAAATATCCCGTGCAGCCCAAGGAAATGACCAAAACTGCCCGCCGCCAAAAACGCCGCCAGAACGCACTGCGTAAACTGGCTCACCATGGCGATGACGCGGCGGTCCACCCTGTCCGCCACATGCCCCACCACCAAGGTCAGCAAAAACTGCGGCAGAAACTCCATAAGCCCGGCCAAGCCCAGATTGAACACACTGCCCGTCAGGGCATAAATCTGCCAGCCTATAGCCACGGCGGACATCTGATACGCGAACCCGGATGCGCCGCGCGCCAGCCAGAAACGCGTAAACGCCGGATTGCCGAAGATCTCGGAACGCATTGCCTGTTGTCTTAGCCTCTCGCCGCTTGATCGCCGAGCCGCGTAAACAGCTCCTCATGCCGCGTCACCATGGCGGCCATGGAGTATTCCTTTTCGGCCACGCCGCGCGCGCTGGCGGCCATGGCGAGCCGTGTTTGTTCGTCCGAAAGGAGCCGAATCAGATTATCGGCCAGCGCGTCCGCGTCGCCGGAGGGACTTAGAAAGCCCGTGCGGCCCTGCTCCACCACTTCCGGGATGCCGCCCACGGCCGTGGCCGCCACAGGCAGCCCCGACGCCATGGCCTCAAGGATCACGTTGGGCAGCCCTTCCCGGACGGACGACAAGGCCAGTACGCTCGCCTGGCGGTAAAAAGGCCGAAGATCGGGCCTTGCGGAGTAAAACTTGATGCGCCCGGAATCCGCAATATGCGCGGCGGCGCGTTCCACGCGGCCCTGCAGAGGACCGTCCCCCACGAGCCAGAGTTCGGCGTCCGCGATACGGCGCTGGACCTGTGCAAACGCATTGAGAAGGGTGAGGTGATCCTTGTCCTCGCAAAAGCGGGCCACGCACAGCACGGCCTTGCGCAAGGGGCCGACGCCTTCGGGGTCCGGGGAAAAAAAGTCTGTGTCCACGCCATTGGGGATGACCGTAACGGCGCGTTCCGGGCGGCCAAGCGCCATCAGGGCGTCTTTGAGCGCTCTGGTATTGGTGATGTGGTGATGGGCCAGACGCGCGAGAATCCGCTCATGCTGGCGGGCGATGGCCCCGCCGCCGCGCACCGTGCCAAGCACGACGGGTACTTTGGCCAACCGGCCGAACAGGCGTCCCCAGATGTTGGGCACGGCGGTCAGGGGCATGAGAATATCCGGGCGCGACCGGGCGAGTTCGCGCTTGAGAGTCCAAATGGCGCTTGGCGTGACGGTGCTGCTTTTGGAGAGCCAGCGGATTGCGATTGCGGCGTCTTGCGCTTCGGGGGCGAAATCCGCGCCGCCGGAGAGCAGCCAGAACTCCGGCGTAAAGCGGGAGCGGTCCAGGCGTTTGGCCAGCTCAAGGGCATGGCGCTGGGTTCCTCCGAAAAGGAGGTCCTGCAGCACCAGGGCGAGACGTTTCGGCGCTTTGTACATCCGCTGGCGGTTTAGTAGCCCATCAGGCCGCAGCAGCGGGTGCAGGCGGGCATAAGCCCCTTGGTGGTGAGGCTCGACCGGAACTTCCGGTAGGCCTCGTTGTTCCAGATTTCGCTGATGGTGTTTTCTTTGACGTTGCCCACCACGTAGTCGTGGTAGTCGCGGCAGGGCGACATGTCGCCGTTGGAGTCGATCTCCACGGCCTGATAGATGGAAATGCACTGATCGTAGCCGAAGGTGGCGCTGTGGTCGGTGTAGTACCGGCGCAGATTGTCCACTCCCGTGATGTTGGGGATGATGTTCACAGGCGGGCGGTCCCAGCTTTTGGAGCGGGCCAGGATTTCCTTCAGCTGCGAATCGAGCAGGGCGTGCTGCTTGATGGTCCAGTCGCCCACCCAGCCCCTGTGCAGCTTGGGTTTGAACCCGAAACGGCTTTCGAAGTCCGTCTCGTGGGCATCGGCGGAGGCCTCGTCGATCCACCAGGAGAGATAGAAAACGAAGAGATCGACCTTGTCCCGGAAGGTCTCGTAGATGTCCACCAGACGCCCCACGTTGGCCTGCGAGATGGTGGTGAGCGAGGCCGTGAGGGGCAGTTTCTTGCCCTGGCGGTTTTTCTCCTCGTTTATGGCGGTAAGAGCGTTCTGGATGTCCTTGAAGTTGTCCGCGCCGCTGGCCGAGGGGCGCGCGGCGTTGTGCGTATCGGGGTCCGGGCCGTCGATGGACATCTGCAAAAGAAACATGGGCGCGGCCACTAAGCGTTCGGCGGCCTTGGCGATGTTCGTGGCGTTGGTGGCAATCGAGGTTGGCATGCGAAGCGCCGTGGCGTGTTCGATGATCTCGAGCCACCCTTTATACATGGTAGGCTCGCCGCCCCAGAGATAGACCGACGGGAAATGGCCCCGGCTGGCCAGATCGCCCAGCAGCAGATGATAGCGCTCCGGGCTGACCTCCGCTTTTTTAAGCTGTTTCAGGTCCGCGCAGTGCATGAAGCCCTGATCGCCCCACTGGCCGCAGGTATGGCAGCGCAGGTTGCAAATATCGGTGATGCGCACCGACATCTGCCGGATGGAGCGGGCCGTGCCCTCCTGGGCATTGGGATTTAACCTGTTGAAAAAGATTTTTTCCTTTTCAAGCGCGGCCAGGCGCGCCGCCATCCAGGGGTGGCGCGACACCCGCGCGAACTGCTTTAAGATCGTTCCCAGGGCAATGCTTGAGCGTTTCGACATAAGACCTCGCGGGCCGAAACATCGGCCAAGAAACAGTCGGCATTGTGACGAGTTTGTCAATAAAGAAGCCGCCGATGTCCTACCGCCCGGCGAATGGGGAGTCAACCGTACAGGTCTTTGAGTAGCGGGAAGAGTTTGCCGTCAGACAAGGAAAGAGCTTTTTTCGCGGCGGGAGTGGACTCATGCGGTCCATGACCGGCGCGAAAAAAGCTCTCGACGCGGGATCACGGCAAACTGGCCCGCTACAGCCTTGACAGCATACGTCTCATACCCGATGACTTAGGCCATGAAAGCCCTCGTGTATCGCCGCTCCATCCCGCGCTATCTGCTCTCGTCGTTTTTCTCCAAAATCCAGCGCAAGCGTTTTCATCATCTGGTGACGCCCCTAAAACTCGAGGACGTGCCGTTTCATCCGGCCAGACCTTCCTGGGCCGCCATTAAAGTCACGCTGTGCGGCATCTGCGGCTCGGACATAAACCTTTTGAAGGGCGCGGAGTCCATGCTCCTTGAGCCTTACGCCTCCCTGCCCATGGTCCTGGGGCATGAAATTGTGGGCACTATCGAGACCGCTCCCGCGGAATCGGGACTCTCTGCCGGTCAACGGGTGGTCATCGAGCCGGTCCTGGACTGCGCCTGCCGCGAGCTGCCGCCCTGCCGTTTCTGCGCCAGGGGCGAATACAATCTGTGCGAGAATTTTCTTTCCGGCGCGCTTGCGCTCGGCTCGTTTCTGGGATTCAACCAGGCGGCCTCGGGCGGCATGGCCGAACAGACGGCGGCTCATCCTTCCAAAATACTGCCCGTGCCCGATTCGTTGTCCGATGAGGACGCCGTACTGGTTGATTCCATGGCCTCCGTGGCTCAGCCGATCCTTGAGAACTTCCCGGAGTCCAAGGATACCGTGCTGGTGTACGGAGCCGGAGTGCTTGGCCAGCACGCGGTGCGGGTACTCCGCTCCCTTGGGTTCGCGGGCAGGCTGGTTGTTGTGGCCAGGCACGGGTTTCAGGCGGACATGGCCAAGGCCGGCGGCGCGGACACGATACTTCGCTCGCCGAGCCGCAAGGAGCTTGCGAAGGCTCTCGGCGGCGTGTTCGTGCCCACCACCATGGGCGGCGGCAACGTGGAGGGCGGTGCGGACGTGGTGTTCGACTGCGTGGCCAGCCCCCGCACGGTGCAGGAGGGATTGTTGGCGCTTCGGGCGCGTGGCCGCTACGTTATGATCGGCACGGCCGGGACGCTCTCTGGCGTGGACTTCTCAAGCCTGTGGTTTAGGGAGCTTGTCATGACGGGCTCGGCCAGCTACGCCACGGCCCTATGGCAGGGCGAGCGGGTGCGGACGTATCAAGTGTGCCTCGATCTTTTGGCCTCCGGACGCTACCCCACGGCCGGGCTTCTCACCGGGCTTTTTACGCTAGGTGACTGGAAAAAGGCCTTCCAGTCCGCCTTCGACAAGGCGGGCAGCGGCTCCATGAAAGCCGCCTTTGATCTGCGGTAAGGGCCCTACAAAACCCGTGTGAGCTGCATCCCCGGAAGCTCCTTGGCCGCGTCCTTCAACTCTTTTTCGCCCCCCACCACAACGATCGGGGCGCCTTTCATGGCCTTTGCGATCACCCGGCCGGCCCGGCGCAGGTCGTCTAAGGTCGTGCCCATGATTTCGCGCCGCATCCTGGCCCTGGCATCGGCGGTGTCCTTGGCGAAATGTCTGGCCAGGGCGACCCGCCCTTGCGCGTCCGGCAGCAAAACGGCGTCCAGGTCGCCGACAGCGCCGATAACGGCCCGCTCCAGTTCGTCCGGCGCGATATCAAGCCCCGCCAGAAAGTCTCCCGCCTGCGCGAAGGCGTCCAACGTCTTTGTAACGTTGGGGTCGCGGTAGGAGACCATGGTCAACATCCCGGACCAGCGTTCATAGGACGAGAACGCGCCGTAGGCCCCGCCGCGCACGCGCACCCGCTCCCACAGATAGCCGGTCCGCAGATAGCGGCACGCCACCAGCATGGCCCCGTGGAAGCTGTAGCCGAGCCTCGGCAGATATTGCCCCTGGGCCACGAAGTTCACCTGCACGGGGGCCAGAAGCCCCTCGCGCGCGGGCAGTTGAAGCTCCGGCCAGGCCACAGGGCCGCCCGCGCCTTGGGGCAGCGTATCCGTCATGCGCGTGAGCTTGGGCTCAAAGAGCGCGTAATTGGCGCTGTCCAAGGTGACGTTGGCGAGAAGATTGCCCTGGCGGATCACCTGGCGGCGAAGCTCGTGGAGCCCTTCACGCAGGCGCGGCCAACTCTGATCGAAATCAGCGGCCAGGCCGCGCAGGGTCTCGATGGCCGAAACGCCGGAAAGGCGCTCCTCGGCCATGGCGGCCCGGTGGAAGCGGGCCTTCAAGCGCCTGGCCGCATAGGCGTGACCGGCCGGGGCCAGGCCACGTTCGGCGCGGGCCTTGGCTTCAAAGAGCATTTGTTTGAAGCGCTCCTTGTCGTCCAGGTTGGCGCGGGTGAGCGCGCTTGCCACGATGTCCAAAAGGTCGTCCGCGTGTTCCGGGATGGCCTTGCCCGAAACCGTGAGTCTGGCCGAGACCGCGTCCGGCCCGGCCCCCGCGATGGCGGAAAGGGACACGTCCGCGCCGACGCCTCCGGTTTTGCGGGCGGCGCGGTTTAAAAAGGCCGCGAAATCCTCGCGGTCCGTGCCCGTCTCCAAAAGCGTCCGGCTAAAAAGGGATCCCAGGGGCAAAAGCTCCGGCGCAATGCCCGCCATATCGAAACTCATGTCCAGATAGACCACGCCGCTCGTGGGCAGGTCATGGTGGAACACCGTCTGGCCGCGCCACTCGCCGGGAATGTGTTTGTTTTCGGTGGGCAGATCCTTCAAATGGAGCTTGGGGATGGCGGCCAGGGCCTCCGGCGGGTCGGGCGTTTCCTGAAACGCCTGGATGCGGGAGGCCAAAGCTTCCACCTGCCCACGCTCTTCTTCAGAGAGAGCGGCCAGGGCCTTGTCCAGGCGCGCTTGTTCCTCGCTTGAGAGCCTCTCGGCCATGCCGGGATCGGGCAGAAGCGCCACATGCACGCGGTGGGGATTGTCGAGAAAATGCGCGCGCAGCATCTCGTCCAGCACCTTTTCGCCCTTGGCTAGGCGCTTTTTAAGCGCATCGAGCGGAGCCTGGAACCGGATCGGCCCAAGGGGATCGCCGCCGTGCAGCCACATGGTCAAGGACCGCAGCATAAGCGACAGGCCTCGGGGAAAAGAGCCCGTGTTGTTCTCGCGCAGCCGAAACTCGATGGTGTTCACGGCCGCCTCGATGTCGCCGGGGTCAATCCCTTTGGCATGGATGTCTTTAAGCGCCGCCAGCACCAAGGCTTCGGCCTCGGGCAATTTCTCCTGGGCCACGCCCTTTAACCCTATGGAGAAATACATCTGGCGAAGCTCGGTCTCCAGGCCGATCCCGGCCAGATCCTCGCCAAGCCCGGACGCGATGAGCGCGCGCCGCAGGGGCGATCCCGGCAGGCCGGTCAAGACGTGTTCCAGCACGGCGAACGCCAGGACATCCTGCATATCCCGCGCTTCGGGCAAAAGCCAGTTGATGGTAAACGAGGCCTTGGGCGCGTGCCCCGGTTCGGGCTTGCCGGAGGCGTAGGGCCGCTCCACGCGCCTGGGCGCGGCGAAGGGGGCCTGGAGGCCGACGGCCGAGTCCACGGTGATAGCGTCAAAGTCTTTGAGGTATTCCTCTAAAATCTCCAGACGTCGCGCCGGATCGTCGTCGCCATAAAAAAAGAAGCGGGCGTTGGAGGGATGATAGTAGCGCCGGTGAAAGTCCTTGAACTGTTCATACGTAAGGTCCGGGATGTGGGCCGGATCGCCGCCGGAATCGGCTCCATAGGCCGTGTCCGGGAAAAGCTGACGCTGGGACAGGTCGCCGAGAAGGCTCTCCGGCGACGAGTACGCCCCTTTCATTTCATTATAGACCACGCCCTTAAAGACCATCTTCCCGCCTTCCGGGTGGAAGTGCCAGCCCTCCTGGCCGAAAATCTCCTCCGGGATGCGCGGATGAAACACGGCATCCAGATAGACGTCCACCAGATTGTAAAAATCGGCGAGATTGGCGCTGGCCACAGGATAGCAGGTCTTGTCGGGATAGGTCATGGCGTTCAAAAACGTCTGGAGGGAACTCTTCAAAAGCTCCACGAACGGCTCCTTTACCGGATACTTGCGGGAGCCGCACAAGACGGAGTGTTCCAGGATGTGAGGCACGCCGGTGGAGTCGGAGGGAGGAGTACGGAAATTCACGCCGAAGGCCTTGTTTTCGTCGCCGCACGAGAGGGAAAGAAGTTCCGCTCCGGTGCGGACATGGCGGTAAAGGCAGGCCAACATGTCGTATTCCGCGATATGTTCCTCGCGGATGAGTTCAAAACCATGCATGGGAGAGGTCATGGGCAGTGCGTCCTTAATAGTGCAAGATTTCGTTTTATAGCGCATACGCCACGGGTTCGCCAAGCCCGGCGGGGAAAGTCCCCGAAAGCTTTCATGACAACACGTCTTCAGGCGTTGCCGAAGCCCGCCTCGAGGGAAGGCCCTGCGGCGCGGAAAAATCACTTGAAAAACAGCAAAAAAATGTGACGGAAATTATGAACAAATTCTTGCAAAAAATTTAGATATGAAATAAAAGGGCGACGTGAGAGGGAAAAATCGTTTAGTGAAGCGGCTTTCCCGATTCCAGTATCGCACAGCATCTGGAGGGACTGCGTAACTTTTTTCGGATACGGGTCCGTAAAGGTTCGCATTTAACATTTGAGGGCGGCTTAAATTTTTTGAGGCATTTAATTTTCAGCGTGATTTGCAGAAGGAGGATTTCATTATGTCCGGTATGAAAAAAATGCGTCTTATCGTGGCCATATTGATTATGGCCCTGGTTGCCACGGCGCTGCCCGCCGCCGCTGCCAAGAAGGTGGTAAAGCACCACGTTGTGCACCACGCCGTGCACCACGCCCGGGTAGTAAAGCACACGCCCGTGGCCCCGGTTGCCGCGGCGCAGCCCGCCGCTGCCCAGAAGCTGATCCCCAAGGTGGACAACTTCATTCTCCTGGTTGACCAGTCGAGTTCCATGGCCTGGGCGTACCAGGGCCAGCAGTACGTGCAGATGGGCGGCGTGGCCAAGATCGCCATGGCCAAGCAGACCCTCATCGAACTGAACAAAATGATTCCGGAACTGTCCTACAAGTCCGGGCTCTACACCTTCGCTCCCTTCAAGCAGTACATGGGCATGGCTCCTTACAGCCGTAGCGCCATGGACACGGCTATCGCCCCCATCTCGACCGACTATGACGCCTACGGCCGCATGACCCCCATGGGCGTCGGCCTGGAAAGCCTGGACGGCGTGCTGTCCGGCCTGTCCGGCAAGACCGCCGTGGTCATCTTCTCTGACGGCGACTCCAACGTGGGCATCGACCCCGTCGTGGTGGCCAAGCAGCTGCAGGCCAAATACGGCGACAAGGTTTGCTTCAGCGTCGTGAGCTTCGCCGACAACAAGCACGGCGAACAGGTCCTGAAAGAGATCGCCAACCTGTCCAAATGCTCCTGCTTCGCGCTTGGCGAAGAGCTCCTGCGCAACCAGGCCGCTCGTGAGGCGTTCCTGAATTGCGTGCTGTTCGACACCACGGCGAACAACGAAGAAGTCATCATCTTCCGTTCCATCTACTTCGACTTCGACAAGTACAACATCAAGCGCGAATTCATTCCGGTTCTTGACGAGGGCGTGTCCATCATTCAGGCCAAGCCCAACCTGCACGTGGTCCTGGAAGGCCATACCGACTCCGTCGGCACCGTGGCTTACAACCAGAAGCTCTCCGAGCGCCGCGCCAACAGCGTCAAGGCCTACTTCGTGAAGAAGGGCGTCGAGTCCAGCCGCATCAGCGCCGTTGGCTTCGGCAAGCTGCATCCCCGCTTCGACAACAGCACCGCCGAAGGCCGCAAGATGAACCGCCGCGTGGAAATCAAGTTCAACTAAATCCACCGGAACGCACTCTCAAACGGGCGGGATCGCAAGGTCCCGCCCGTTTTTTTTGCCCATGAACTCCAATCTTGCCTTGCAACGGTTCATGCCGTATGCACTGGCCCATCGCCTGCCGCAAAAGCGGCGGACTCTCGATTTCACCGGAGGATTCCCCATGATGGTCAAGCCCCTTGCGGCAACGCTCGCCCTGAGCCTTGCCCTTGCTGGATGCGGCATGTTCCAAAAAACTCCACCCCCGCCCCCGCCCCCGGCCCAGGTCGCTCCTGAGCCGGCCCCCACGCCGCCGCCTCCGCCGCCGGCGGAAATCCACCATACCGTCAAAAAAGGCGAGACACTCGCTCGGCTGGCCAAAAAATACGGCGTCACCACGCGCCAAATCCTGCACGCGAACCACCTGAAAAGCGCCAAATCCATCAAGCCCGGAATGAAGCTCCTTATCCCCAACAAGGAGGCCGTCGCGCCTAAAGCGTCGGCCAAGTCCGCGAAAGCCGGAGCCGAACCCGCGGTGATGGGCAAAAAGCAGCACGGAAAGATGGTCTATGACGAAGCCGCCTACGAGCGGGTCAAGGCCGGGTTTAACGACTACGCCAAAAACTGGCTGGAAAAAGAAGCGAGCCTGAGCCAAACCACAAAGGCCCACAAAGAGGTGAAACAGGAAAACGGCCGCTACGTGGCCACCTATTCCGTCATCCGCCCGGACACCATGCAGACCGAGGTGAAGCGGGTGGATTACCCCGACACGCCTTTCGTCGGCCACATCACCTACCAGATGGACGTGCATAAGTGCTACGGCGCGACAGCCGCCGCGGCCCGGTCCTCCACCAACGAGGAAGTCAGCCAGGAGTCCATGCGCGAAATCTTCAGCTTCAACGGCCAAAAGGGAACCTGGCGCTAAAGAAGCAGGGGCGCTGCCCCTGCACCCGCCAAGGGGGATGATCCCCCTTGGAACCCTCAATTTGCTTCGCGGGCGGCATTGGCCAGGTGGCCAATGCCGCCCGCGAAGCTATTAGGGGGGTCTGGGGGCAATTATTGCCCCCAGCGGGGTCCAGGGGCAGAGCCCCTGGTCTTTTTAGGAATGATCTTTTTCGCAAGTCGTGTATGGTGAAGCAAAATGGAGGTTCGCCATGTCCACTGTACAGTCCGTAACGGCTCAAACGCTCAAATCCTGGCTGGATGAAGGCCGCGACATCACCGTGGTTGATGTGCTGCCGCCTGGCCGATGAGAATATTGCCGATCGGTCTTTGGCCGCCATGCTGATCAAGCATCTTGAATCGCGGGATTTCTTTTTGGTCGATGTCTTTCCGGTGACGCGCTTTGAAATCGCCCATGTGAACACTTTGGTGGGCGTCGCGGCCGGAGAGCCTGATGTCGATATCAAGGGGCAGCTGACGCTTAGGGGCGTCACCAGGGAGATGTGCTTCCCCGCCACGGTTGAGCGCTTGGACGACGGCCGCATCACGGCCGAAGCCCATTTGGACGTGGACCGCACGTTATTTGGGGCCAATTACGGTTCGGGAAAGTTCTTTGAGAGGCTTGGGATGCACCTGGTGCATGATCTGGTGAATGTGCAGATCAGAGTCGTGACGGCGGGCATGGTTCCTTTGCAGGGGGCGTGAGCTTACGCAACATGCGGAAGGATCTCATGCCATGCACCATCTCCTGGAGCCGCGTTCCGCCGCCGCCCAGGAACGCCCTGACCGGCAGGAGAAAGCGCAAGCGCACGAACCAATAAAGCAGGTTGCGAAGCCTTTTGGCCCATGTGAGTTCCGGGAAGATTTCGTGTTGAAGCGCCGCGAGATAGGGGTGGGTGGGGTCGCTTTGGCTTTGAAGCGCCATGAGGCAGGCCTGACCGGCCATTTCGCCCGTGCGCAAGGCGTAGTGGATGCCTTCGCCGAAAAAAGGCTCCACAAGCCCGGCGGCGTCTCCGGCCAGGAGCGTCCTGCCGAAAACCGGCCGGGAAAGCCAGCCGCCGTATGGCAGGGGATGCCCCTTGACGGGCAGACCGTGGTCTTTGGGGAGTCCCAAAAAGTTCAGGAATTGCTCGAAACGCTCCCGGATCATCCCGGATGGTCTGCCGTGGTAGAGGCCGCAGATGCCGACGATCACCCGGTCGCGGTGGGGGAAGCACCACGAATAGCCCGCATCAATAAAGCCGGAGTAGATGGTGGGGAAGTCGGCCAGAATGTCCTCATGAAGCCCCGCGCGCGAGGCGAGCCACTCCCGGCTGAGATAGACTTCCAGGCCCATGCCCCGCTCCCAGCGCAAGGCAGCCAGATCGGCGGGGCAATGGGCGCGTACGGCGCTTAGAGCCCCGTCCGCGCCTATGAGATATTGCGCGGTGAATGTTTGGCCATCGCGTATGCGCACCATTGCCCGATATGGGTCAGCCCAGGTCACGGCCTGGCCCAGAAGCGTCTCGGCCCCGGCCGCTCTGGCGCGTTGTAGACAGAAGGCGTCGAACACGCGCCGCTCCACAAAATGGAACGGATAAATGAGTTTTCCTTCCGAGAGTAAGGCACCTCTGTGGCGGATGCGGTAGAAGGAGTTTTTGTGGTTTATGACGCCCTGGGCTTGAAGAGTGTCGGGAGTCTCGCCAAAGAGCCTGGCCAGCGTTTGCAGGGTCTTCCAGGTGAGAAGCCCGGCGCAGAGTTTGTCGCGGGGAAAGAGCGCCTTGTCGAGCAGAAGCACCCGCACGCCATTGGAAGCCGCCACCGTGGCGGCGGCGGAGCCTGCCGGGCCGCACCCGGCGACAATTAGATCATAGTCGCTCATTAAAAACCTGGTAATGGATCACAAGTTTCAGCAGGAACGGTTTGCCGTCAGACAAGGAAGGCAAGCTTTCCGTGATGGGAGTATAAAGTCCACGACCTGAGCGGAAAGCGCAGCCTGACGCAGTATCACGGCAAACTGACCTGCTGAAACACCAATTCCCGGAGCAGGGTCTTGTGTACCGGGCACGCGGCGGCGGCCCGCGCGAACTTTTCGCGCGTTATGTCGTCAATATCGCCTTTGTATTCCAGAGAATACTCGAACGCAGCCTTGGCCGGATCATCGCGGTTCAACTCCACGGTAACCGTAACCCCTTCAAGCGGGATGTCATGCCTTTGCGCGTACATGCGCATGGTGATGGCAATACAGCTGCCAAGCGCCGCGCAAAGCAGATCGTGAGGGCGAAACCCGGCGTCCGCGCCGCCGTGTTCCGCTGTGGTGTCCGCGAACGCCTCGTGAACGCCGTCGCTGAAACGGGTCTGAAAGCCTTTTTCCAGGCTGGTGCAAACGATCATGGGGCATCCTCCTTTTTTTTAGGCCCTAGTCTCTGGAGCGGCCATAGAGAATGGTCAGGGCTTTGATTTTTGCCGCCAAGTCTTCGGTCAAAGCCTGGGCTTCTACGCGCCACGTCCAGTTGCCCTGGGCCGTGGAGGGCGTGTTCATGCGCGCCTCGTAGCCAAGGCCCAGAAGATCCTGCATGGGGGCCATGGCCATCCTGGCCACGCTCATATACGCCAGGCGAAGAAGCGCCCAGGGCGCGTCCTGGCTTGGGAGATCCCGGTTCAGATATTTGCGGAGGCTTTGCCGTCCGGCCTCCCCGGCGTCGCGTAAAAACCAGCCCAACGTGGTGTTGTTGTCATGCGTTCCGGTATAGACCGCGCAATTTTCCACATGATGATGCGGCGCGTCCGGATTTTCGCCAATGTCCGGACCAAAAGCGAACTGGAGGACCTTCATGCCCGGGAATCCGCAGTTGTCGCGCAGTTCCCGCACATCCGGGGTGATGACGCCCAGATCTTCGGCCACGATGGGCAGCGAGGGGAAATGGCCGGACAGCGCTTTGAACAGCTCCGTACCCGGCGCCTCGGCCCAGTGGCCGTTCACGGCTGTTTTCTCCCCGGCGGGTATCTCCCAGTAGCCGCAAAAGCCCCGGAAATGGTCCAGGCGCACAAAGTCGTAGAGGCGCAAAGAGTGCGAAAGGCGCATGATCCACCAGGCGAAACCCTGGTTCTGGTGAACGGGCCAATCATAGACCGGGTTGCCCCAGAGCTGGCCGGTTTCGCTGAAATAGTCGGGAGGAACGCCAGCCACGAACTCTGGGCAACCTTCGGATGTGAGCTTAAAAAGGCCGGGGTTGGCCCAAACGTCGGCGCTGTCTAACGTCACGTAGATGGGCGCGTCGCCGATTACGAGGATGTCCCGTTTGGCGGCGTAGTCTTTGAGGCGCTCCCACTGCTCGAAAAAAAGAAACTGGATGAACGCCTCTTTTTCGATGCGCTGCGCCAGATTTTCGCGGCACTCCGCAAGGGCTTCCGGGTGGCGGTCCCGAAATTCTCTGGGCCAGCTGGTCCACATGAGGCCCCCCAGCGACCCTTTGATGGCCTTGAACAGACAATAGTCCGCAAGCCAATGGTCCTCGTCGCGCAGAAAACGCTGAAAGGCGGCATTGTGGGGCAGCGCCGGGCCGCTACGCGCGAAGGCCGCGGCAAAAAGCCGCTCCTTAAAGGCCCAAGCCTCGGGGTATGCGGCGCAAGATGGGTCGAGGTCCGCCGTCCGGCCAAGGTCGGAGGCTTCGATCCAGTTGTCTTCGGCCAAGATATCCGGGCTTATGAGGAGCGCATTGCCCGCAAAGGCGGAATCGGACGAATAGGGGGAATCGCCGATAAAAGGGGATGTGGGGGTGAGCGGCAGGATTTGCCAGAAACTCTGTCCGGCTTTTTTGAGAAAATCGAGGAAAATCCTGGCGCCAGGCCCCATATCCCCCACCCCGTAGGGCGAGGGAAGGCTGGTGACGTGCAGGAGTACCCCCGCGCCGCGCCTATGCATCCCTAGGCCACCTGTTTGGGGGCCAGGCAGTCATCCACGGCCCGCCAGAATTCCGGGCAGGGCCCCACCGACATCTCCCGCGAAAGCCCGGCCAGACACTCCATGTCCTCAAAGACTAGGCGCAGCCGGATGGGGGACGCTCCAGGATAGCGGGCGAACACGTCTTTCAGGCCGTCCAGGCTAAGGCATGACGCTCCTTCCACGCGCACCTCCACGGGATCATCCCCCGATGCCAGGGCGGCGGCCAAAAGCTTGATGGAATCCACGATGATTTTCACCCGCTGTCCCTCATCGTCACTTTTCCCATCCTTTTCCTTGGCTATCTTGCCGGTGACGAGAAGCGGCTGGTCCCCGGCCAGAAGTTCCCGGCACGCGGCGAAAACCTTGGGGAAAAGGATGGCCTCGCCGTTGCCGGCTAGGTCTTCCAGGCCGCAGAAGGCCATTTTGTCGCCCTTTTTGGTGATGTGTTCCTTTCTCGTGGTGATGACCGCCGCCACCTTGACCTCGCAGTCCGGGGCATACGCCGCGCACTCCGGCAGGGTTTTTATCCCCATGCGCCGGATGTCGCGGGCATAGACCTTCAAAGGATGGCTGGTGAGATAAAAGCCCAGCGCCTCCTTTTCCTTGGCCATGAGTTCCTCGTGCGGCCATTCCGGGACATTTTCCTCTTCGCAGGCGAACCCCAGGCCGACGCGCGTATTCTTGGCAACCGGGGGGGCCAGGCCCATAAGCGAGAACTGTCCGGAATTTTTTTCCTCGGCGCGCTTCTGCCCCTGGGCCACGGCCTTGTCCAGACCGGCCAGAAGGGCCGCGCGCGGGGCCTCAAAACAGTCCATGGCTCCGGCCTTTATGAGAAACTCCAGCACGCGCTTGGTCGTTTTGCGCAAATTCACCCGCGAACACAAATCCAGGAGGTTCTCGAAGGGGCCGTTTTCCGTACGTTCCTGCACGATCTCGTTTATAGCCTCGCCGCCCACGTTTTTGATTCCGGCCAGCCCGTAAATGATCTTGCCGTCTTTGACGCTGAAACGGCGCCGGGAGAGGTTGACGCTTGGCGGCAGCACCTCCAGATCCATGTCCGAGCAGTCGGAGATGTATTTCAAAACCTTGTCCTGGTTTTCCAGGTCGCTCGTTATGAGCGCGGCCATAAAGGCCAGGGGATGATGCGCCTTGAGATAGGCGGTATGGTAGGAGATGAGCGCGTAGGCCGCCGAATGGGACTTGTTGAAGCCGTACCCGGCGAACTTCTCCATAAGGTCGAAGATTTCGTTGGCCTTGGCGTCGGGGATGTCCTTTTCGCGGGTTCCCGCAAGGAAACGGGAGCGCTGCTTGGCCATTTCCTCAGGATTTTTCTTGCCCATGGCCCGGCGCAAAAGGTCGCCCTCGCCCAGAGAAAAGCCGGAGAGAACTTGGGCGATCTGCATCACCTGTTCCTGATAGACGATGACCCCGTAGGTGGGCGCAAGAATCGTCTCCAGATCGGGATGCGGATACTTGACCGCGACCGCGCCGCGCTTTCGGTCGATGAACTCCTGCACCATGTTGACGCTCTGGCCCCCCGGACGTTCTATCTCCGCGCTTAAGGGGCCGGGACGGTAGAGGGCGTTCATGGCGATGATGTCTTCAAAACAGTTTGGCTTTAACTGCCTCAAATACTTGCGCATCCCGTCGGATTCCACCTGGAAGATGCCGTCGGTGTCGCCTCTGGAAAAGAGTTCGAAGGTGGCCGGGTCGGTCAGAGGCAGGCTGTCCAGATCGGGCGGCTCCTGGCCCATTTCCCGGATGATGTCCAGGGTATCCTGGATGACGGTCATGGTTTTCAGGCCCAGAAAGTCGAATTTGACGAGCCCGATATGCTCCACCCGCTTCATGTCCCATTGGGTCACGACTTCCTGGTTTTTGCCCAGATACAGCGGCACGTACTCGTTCATGGGCTTGTCGGAGATGACCACGCCCGCCGCGTGCGTCGAGGCGTGACGGGCAAGCCCCTCCAAACGCCGGGAGATGTCCAGAAGCCGCGCCACCTTGGGGTCTTGCGCCCGCATGGCCGCAAGTTCCGGCTCCATGGCCAGGGCCTTGTCGATGGTCATCTTGAGGTCTTCCGGGATGAGCTTGGCGATGCGGTCGGTCTCGCCGAAACTCATGCCGAGCGCCCTGCCCACGTCGCGCACCACCGCCTTGGCCTTCATGGTCCCGAAGGTGGTGATCTGGGCCACGGAATCGCGTCCGTACTTTTCGGAAACGTAGTGAATGACCTCGGCGCGCCTGCGTTCGCAAAAATCCACGTCGATATCAGGCAACGAGACGCGTTCGCTGTTTAAAAAGCGCTCGAAAAAGAGATCATAGGGCAATGGGTCCAGATTGGTGATGCCGAGCGCATACGCCACAAGCGACCCGGCCGCCGAGCCGCGCCCCGGTCCCACCGGGATGCCCCGGCGCTTGGCCCAGTTGATGAAATCCTGCACGATGAGAAAATAGCCGGAAAATCCCATCTTCTGGATGACCCCAAGCTCGTAGTCCAGACGTTCCCGGTACTTTTTCTCTTGTTCCGGCGAGGATTTCACGGTCCCCAGACGATTTTTCAGGCCTTCGCGGGCCATGTCTTCCATCTCGTCGTCCAGGGACTTGCCCTGGGGCGCTTCATACACCGGGAAATGATGGGTCTTGAGGTCGAGTTCCAGGGTAACGCGGCTTGCGATCTCGCAGGTGTTGGCCAAAGCCTGCGGCACGTGCGCGAAGGCGGCGGCCATCTCGTCGGGAGGGCGGTAGTACAGCCCCCTGGTGGTGAAACGCATCCGTTTGGCGTCATCTTCCTGGGTCTGGGTCTGGATGCACAGAAGGATGTCGTGGGCCTCGGCGTCCGCAGCCTCCAGGTAGTGACAGTCGTTGGTGGCCGCCACGGGCAGGGACAACTCCTGGGCCAGCTCCAGCACCATGGCGTTCAGCCTCGCCTGATCGGGCAGATCATTGGCCTGAAGCTCCAGGTAGAGACGGTCCGGGAAAAGGGACATATACTGCCTGGCCATGTCCCGGCCAGCGTCCATCCCCTCTTTCAAGAGCGCCTGATGGATCTCGCCCTTCAAACACGCGGACAAGGCGATAAGCCCCTCTCCGTGAGCGGCGAGAAGCGCCTTGTCCACCCTGGGCTTATAGTGGAAGCCCGTCATATAGCCCTCGGAAGAGAGCTTCAGCAGATTGTGATACCCCTCGATATTCTGCGCCAAAAGCACAAGGTGGTATCCGGCATCGCGCGGGGAGCGGGCGTTTTTTTCCGTGCGCTCGCCCTTGGCCACATAGACCTCGCAGCCGATGATGGGCGCTATCCCCGCCTTCTTGCAGGATTCGTAAAAGGTCAGCGCGCCGTGCAGGTTGCCGTGATCGGTGATGGCCGCGGCCGGACAGCCGAACTCTTTGGCCTTTGATACGAGGTCGCCGATGCGGATGGCCCCGTCCAGCAGGGAATATTCCGTGTGGCAGTGCAGATGGACAAAATCGGACATCAACGGGCGTCCCGGTAAGCGAGCAGCCAGAAGTCGGCCAAGGTAAGGCAGACCATGGCCTCCAGCACCGGGTTGATGCGCGGGATGGCGCTTATGTCGTGGCGGCCGGTAACGCTTATGGTGGCGGGCTTTCCGTCCGTGGTCACCGTTTGCTGGGCGATGGCGGTGGACGCGATGGGCTTCACCGCCGCCCGCACCACAATATCCTGGCCCGTGCTTATGCCGCCGAGCATCCCGCCCGCCCTGTTGGAGGCGAATCCCTCCGGGGTGATGGCGTCGTTGTTCTTGGAGCCGTAATTGCGTGCGGCCTGCAAGCCTTCCCCGATCTCCACGGCCTTGACCGCTCCCACGCCCATGAGCGCGTACGCCAGCCTGCCGTCCAGCTTGTCGAAAACCGGCTCCCCAAGCCCGGCCGGAACCCCGGTGGCCACCACGCACACCACGCCGCCTAGGGTGTCGCCCTCGGCCTTTTCCTGGCGCACCCGGTCCTCCCAAATCTCCACCACGTAGTCGTCCGGGGCGTAAAACGGGCGGTTCCCGGCGCCCGCCACATCCATGCACTGGGCCGGAATATCGCCCAACTCCTTCGTGTACGAGTACACTTTCACGCCATGGCGGGCCAGAAAGGCCCTGGCCACCTCGCCGCCGGCCACGCGCGCGGCCGTTTCCCGGCCGGACGCGCGGCCGCCGCCCCGGTAGTCGCGGATGCCGTACTTGGCCTGATAGGTGAAGTCCGCATGACCGGGCCGAAACAGGTTCTTTATCTCGGAATAGTCGTGCGGACGCTGGTCCGTGTTCTCAATGACGAATCCGATGGGAGTGCCCGTGGTCACGCCCTCGAACACCCCGGACAAAAGACGTATCTTGTCCGGCTCCTTGCGGGCGGTGGAGGCGATGCCGCCCTGGCCGGGGCGGCGCTTATCAAGCCCTTGCTGAATAAGCTCCTCGGTGATGGGGAGCCCCGGAGGGCAGCCGTCAATGACCCCGCCGATGGCCGGGCCGTGGGATTCGCCATACGTGGTCAGCCTGAACAGACGTCCGAAGGTGTTTGCGCTCATGGCGGAAAACTAGCCTGGAACGCACGCCAGGGCAAGAAAGAACTGGGGACTCATGCGTAGGTTGCCGCAGTGTGCAGTGGAATTTGTCATCGTTTCGCACCTAGTATCGGGAAACCAAAGAGAGATTGACTCTCTGACGGAGGAGCCACACAATGCGATATAAAGAAATGAATGAAGCCTACCAAGTTGACGTGCGCGCCAGTGATCTGGGCAAAGAATACCTGGGCCCCGGCGCAGAGAATAGATACTCGGTAAAAGGCGAAGTTTCTGTCAGCGGTGATAAAGTTCGCGTTACAGCGGCGTATGAGGCTCATTCTTGGAACGAGGTTGATCCTCTGCAACCCGGCGTTTATTTTGAGGTAACGGGTAACATAGATAATAAACTGCGCGACGGATATTATAAGTACAATGTTGTAATGCTGTCAGATCGAGACCGTATGAGCTTTCCATCTGACAAGGAAGCGCCTCGTTCTCTTGGGGATACGTTTTTTTGGTTACCCGATCCTCCTAGAGACATGCATCCTCTCTTTCTTGACCTCAAGGTACAATGTTTGCATAGAGAAAAATATGGTTTTTCTGGTTACGTATCAAGGGAGATTCATAAAGAGTTCACAATCTATGTAGAGAGGGGCAGTAACGCGCGAACTCGCTATGGTTATACGCCAGGGGAACAGGCCGAACAATCCTGGGATATGGAACGAGCTCTCGAGCATTTGCGCTCCCACGCCCGCAAGGATAGCATAGGAAGTTGCGGCCAATATACTCGGGAAGCTATTAATACGGGTGGTGGTACGCCAGTGCAGAAAGCAGAATTCGCGGGGAACCTTGGCCCCAATTTGGTAGCTGCGGGATTCGTGGCGCAGCCTGCAGGGACAACACCACGCGCGGGTGATGTTGTCGTTATCCAGCCTCTGGGAGGAGGTGTTCCTCGCAAGGGCCATGCAGGCCATGCGGCGATGTTTGACGGAAAAATCTGGATATCAGATTTTAGACAAAGGGAATTATATCCTGGGGGTGGATACCGTACGGCACATCCGCCTTACATCATTTACCGGAGACCATAGGTCATGAAAAAATATATTATCATAATGATCTCCCTGGCTACATTACTCTGTTACTGGCAATATGGATATTGCTCTGAACAAGCACCTGAACAGGTCGTTCATGATTTTTACAAATGGTATTTTGAAAATGACAAAGGAGACAATATTGCTATAGATAACGATGAAATTTTGAAGTTTGTCTCAAAAGGTACAATTGAAAATGTGAGAAAAGAAAAATGTAGTGATATAGATTATTTTAGGAAAGTAGGGAGCGAATCTTACAGCTGGGTAACTGTGCGTACTACAACAGGGCGCGCTGTCTTGGTAGCCAGAGATATATTTATCGTTCCAGTTACTTTTGTATTTAAGGATGACGATCCCATCTCCATCGTTGTCGTTTTACAGAAAGAGAATGGAAAACTTTTGATAACAAAAATAATGGATCAGCATCCATATTTATAGCAGAGGGAATATAAAATGAAAATTTGCAAAAATTATTTGTCAATAGCGTTTATTGTTTTTGTGGTATTTTTATATTCTCCACAAAATGCCTACTGTTTAGACGTGAGCTCCAAAGAAGTTGTACGTAATTTTTACAAATGGTATATTCCAAAGATCTTTGATAAAAAAGATGCATTTTTTAACGATGAAATATATAAATATGTATGGGCATGTACGGTCGAAAAACTCCGTCTTGATCGCAAAAGAGCAACACTTGGTTGTGATTTTTTCACAGCATCGCAAGACTTTGATGATAAACATGGGCTCGATACCATGATGATATATAATCCAATCCCAATAAATAAAAATACGAGCGTTGTCTGTGTAGATTTTTATAAAATGTTTGGAAATGAGTCCTTGTCCCTCGCGGTATTCGTAGAAAAAAAGAAAGGCTCGTTCTTCATCACAAAAGTTGAGAGCTTGCGCGATCACTATTAGCGGTGGGGTCTGGGGAGGCGGAGCCTCCCCAGTTCTTACAACGTTTTCCCTTCGCGGCGCGAGGCCAGGGGCCAGACATCGTCAATCTGGTCAATGAGCTGCACCTTTATCTTGGAGCGCAACTCCGGTGGAATCTCGGCCAGATCTTTCTCGTTTCGAGACGGGATAAGCACCCGCTTTATGCCGGCGGACACCGCCGCCAATATCTTCTCTTTTATGCCGCCGACCGGCAGCACGCGCCCGCGCAGGCTTATTTCCCCGGTCATGGCCAGGTCGTTCCTTATGGGCGTGTTGGTGAGCGCCGAGATGAGCGCGGTCACGAGCGTCACGCCGGCCGAGGGGCCGTCCTTGGGCGTGGCTCCGGCCGGAATGTGGATATGCACGTCATGCTTCTCGAAGAACTGCGGATCGATGCCGAGCTTGTCCGAGCGCGACCGGGCGTAGGACATGGCGGCTTGGGCCGATTCCTTCATCACGTCGCCGAGCTTGCCGGTCATGATGAGGGCCCCCTTGCCGGGCATTGTCGTCACCTCGATATGCAGGATCTCGCCGCCCACAGGGGTCCAGGCCAGGCCAACGGCCACGCCCGGCAGCAGTTCGTGTTCGCGTTCCTCTTCCAGGTAGCGGGGCACGCCCAGAAGCTTCTCCAGCATCTTGGGCGACACCTTAAACGGCCCTTTTTCGCCCTCGGCCTTGCGCCGGGCCAGCTTGCGGCAGATGGAGCCTATTTCGCGCTCCAGGTTTCGCAGCCCGGCCTCGCGGGTGTAGTCCCGGATGATGCGGGTCAGCACCACGTCGGACATTTCCATGTCCACGGGTTTAAGCCCGTTCTCCTTTACCTGGCGCGCCAGGAGATACTTGCGGGCGATTTTGACCTTCTCCTCCGTGGTGTATCCGGGGATGCGGATCACCTCCATGCGGTCCAGAAGCGGCCCGGGGATGGTGTCCAGCATATTGGCGGTGCAAATGAACATCACCTTGGAGAGATCAAAGGGCACGCCCAGGTAGTGATCCTGGAACGAGAAGTTCTGTTCGGGGTCCAGCACCTCAAGAAGCGCCGAAGTGGGGTCGCCCCGGTAGTCCGTGCCCACCTTGTCTATCTCGTCCATCATGATGACCGGATTTCTGGTCCCGGCGGTCTTCATCGCCTGGATGACGCGGCCGGGCAGCGAGCCGATATAGGTGCGCCTGTGCCCCCTGATTTCGGCCTCGTCGCGCATGCCGCCAAGCGACATCCGCACGAACTTACGGCCGAGGCTTCTGGCGATGGAGCGGCCAAGGCTCGTCTTACCCACGCCCGGAGGACCGACGAAACAAAGGATAGGCCCCTTCATCTTGGGGTTTAACTTGCGCACGGAGAGATACTCCAGGATGCGCTCTTTCACTTTTTCCAGACCGTAATGATCTTCCTCAAGGATTGCGTGGGCGGCCTTGATGTCCAACTGGTCCTTGGAAAGTTTTTTCCAGGGCAGTTCGGTCAGCCATTCCAGATAGGTGCGGATGACCGAGGCTTCGGAGGACTCCGGGTGCATGGCGGAGAGGCGCTTCAACTGTTTGTCGGCCTCGGCCTTAACCTCTTTGGGCAGGCCCGCCTTATCCACGGCCTTGCGCAGGCCGTCCACCTCCTCGCCTTCCTCGCCGCCCTCGCCAAGCTCCTTGCGGATGGCCTTCATCTGCTCGCGCAAAAAGAAGTCCTTTTGGGCCTTGTCCATGCCCTCTTTGGCCATGCCCTGAATCTTGGCCTGCATGGAGGCCACCTCGACCTCCTTGTTCAGCTGGGTGTTCACCAGCTCAAGACGGCTGACGGG
>Ga0123354_10000602_pt1 | contig 37421 bp, 35 predicted proteins | sample TergutLab28metaG_2_FD_97872 | JGI IMG/M metagenome (GOLD analysis project Ga0123354, IMG submission 97872) | Labiotermes labralis P4 segment gut microbial communities from Petit-Saut dam, French Guiana - Lab288 P4 | ecosystem: Host-associated > Arthropoda: Insects > Digestive system > Gut ... | reverse complement strand
TCCCCATCGAGAGTCAACTACAGAATACTTCAAAACTGGGTTCGCTATCGCATTCTCCCGCGTGCCGACCCACCCTGACGGCGGCGGAACAGATACCCCACGGCGCGTCGACCGGTGCCAGGGCCAGTACGGACGCAGTCCCCGCCCGCTGATCAGCCCGCCCCCAGCGGCCAGATCGGCGATCTCGCCCACCAACTCGCGTTCTCGCCACAGGCCGCCGTGATCGACTGTGCCACGGGTGATCGCCTCGCGCAGCAACGCCAACTCGGTCGCCCGGGTCTGGAGCCGCCAGGTCTTGACAACATTGCCGTGCCATAAGCTCATCAGAACAGTCCACGCCCGTGTGCGAATCCGGGAGAACGCCGCCGGGAATTCGCCCGGCAGCCATCCCATGGTCACGTAGTCGGTCAACCGGGCGGCCACGATCCGGCCCTGCCGAACCGACGACAAAGCCACCCGTACCGCCACCGCGATCACCGCCGGCCACGCCACGAAAAACAGGAGCGGCCTCAATTGGTCCTCCGACATGACCGAGGCCCACAAGTTGAAGAACATGTGGAGGAAGGCCGCGGTGAGGTACCCCGCCACGGGTGCGACGATTCGGACCACCTTCGAGCGGGTACTCACCGCGAAGGCGACGCCGACCCCGGTCATGAGCGTGAACAGCGGGTGCCCGAAACAGGTCCAGACGCCCCGCATCAGAACCATCTGGTTGAGCGCGGCCATGACATCGCCCGTACTCGCGGTGTACGAACCGTAGACCACGACCCGGGCGTAGTAGATGATGTTCTCGGTGAAGGCGAATCCCGCACCGGCCAGTCCGCCGATGACCGCGCCGGACACCCGGGAAGTGAAGCGATTGCGGTCCACGACGGCGATCAGGAAGACGATGCCGGCTTTCATCGCCTCCTCGACGAAGGGCGCCACGAAAACCGCGAGACGTACCGCGTACCCCCCGGAGGTCGGGTCGATGACCGCCATCCGGGTACCCACCCAGTTATTAATGAAGTAGGCGCCGGTCACCGCCACACAGGCGCCCCACCCCAGCGCCAGGAACCACACCACCAGCTTCTGCGGCTTGTACCGGTCGACCACGAGGAAGCAGAGGATCCAGAAGGCCATGGTCGGCAGGGCCCGGCCGGCCGCCAGCCACAGGGCGTCCGCGTTGAGACCGGGAATCGAGTTGCCGTCCTGATCGGTCTGGGCCTTCATGACATCGGACATCAAGACCCACAAGGCGAGCAGGAAAACGACGATCGAACCGACCACCATCCAGGTCCATTTCGACCGCCGGATTCGCGTGAGCAAGGGAATTCCGGTGGCCGACGGGTAGACGCCGGTACGACGACGCAGGTAAGCCTCCACCTCGGGAGTCGTCATATCCGCAACGGCCACCCTTCAAGGATAGCCTGTCATCCCCTGAACCCGCCGAAAGGCCCTACTGGTACGCCGATTCAAGATGGAATCATACTAGCGCGGCGGATTCATCAAAGCGGCGTTGATCGGAAATCCAGGTCGTCCGGAGGGTATTCATCGGTGAGAGTCAAGTACACCCGGTCGATCCGCAGCCCGGGCTTTCTCGCGTGAATCGAAAAGATACGTGAACCAGCCGTGAAGACGAGGTCGCTGAGATGCGTCCAATGCCACAGTTCCTGAGTGCCGAAGGTATAAAGATCGCCGCCGGAGTACTGCTCGGCGATCGGCTGAACGTGCCCATCCACACCAACCCAGCACGAATCGTCGTCTTGAGCGGAAAACTTGACAAGAAGCCAGACATGGTACGTGCCAGTTGCCGGAACCTGGATGCGATACCGCAGGGTTGGGGCGGCCAGCGGGTCCTCCCACGGCCGTTCGCCCAGAGCGACCATGGCCAACCCCATTCGCCCACTCGTCTCCGCTTGCGTGTGCAGCCACCGCTCACCCCACTTTGACGGTGCGGTCCAGGCGCCGCTCGTCTCCATGAGGGCGAGTTCAGCCTCGAAAGCCACCGGAATGACAGTCTGATCGACCTGGTGCCGGTGACGGGCAGGCTGAGCGAACATGGGGTCGCCTCCCGCCCAGAAAGCCCGATCCACCCAACGGACAGGCGGTACCCACGGCGCGGCGGCGATCCAAGGATCATGAGAACTGTCGATGAAGCTAGCCGGGGATGGATCGGATCCCTGGTCTCTCCAGTACGTTGTGTGATGGCTCAACGGCGGCCCCAGCGCAGTCCACCGGTAGTGGGTGTGAATGACGAGCTTCACAGCTCGAAAACAATCCTCAAGCGGCTTTAGCGTCACACGGTGCGCCCCAGCGTCGAGATACGGAAGATCGAAGGTCAGAGTTTCGACGTGGTCACGGACGACATTCTCCCACTGCCCCCGATACTCGTCGGTCGTCGCTGATTCCAGAACAACCGCAGCCTCGTCATCAATGGCCAAGAGCGCTCGAATCCGCCCTCCTGAATTCAAAGCTGGGTAGCGGTAGATCTCCAGCCGATGTGCTCCCGGCGTCGTGAGAACGAACGGATACACCTGGCTGCCGCAACCTCCTCCACCCCACTCGGCATCCATCGACACGGATCCATCCGCTTCCACCGCTCCACAAAAACCCTCGGGCAACGTCACTGGCGGGCTAACCTCGACTCTGACGCGCGTAACGTCACCGCCGCTGCTTACCGTAATCCAACCTGAAGCCGCAGTCCACGGACTTGGTCGGTCCAACCCGACGGCGATTCGTCGCTCATCCGCTACCGTTCCCCCCTGCACGTCAAGCCTGATCCAAGAGTCGGCCTCTATCTCGAACGGCACCGGCTGGCCCCCTAAGGCGAAGATCTCAATCCACTTGGATGCCACCCCGTAGGGGTCAAAGCGAAGGGCGGAGTCGCGACGTGGCTCTTCGCCCCATACCGCTACGCCCACCCCAGATACCCCGGCTTCCAGCCCCGGTTGGCCCCGGGGACCCATAGGCATCCGAGGAGGCGGGAATTCCTGCGGCGACAGGACACCGCTCCACTTGCCGCCACTCATCGTCTCGTTATAGTACGCGATAGCAGCCATCAGCTTGTCACTGCACCGGCGGCTCATGGCGATACATTGGCTCGCGGCCGCCCTCTTCCCCCGGTCGTAGGCCAAAAGACTGCGATCCGCGTAGTAGAACTCGGCTCCCATCAAGTAGGCCGCCTCCGTCTTAAGGCCGATCAACTGAAAGAACGCGCTACGCTCCCGTGGGGCCAAGGAGGTACCCATACACCGGATAGTCTCGCAGACCCGCTTGAGCATCAGAATACGACGACCGGCCTCATCCCCATAAGCCGTCTGGCTGAAGGCCCCGGTCGTCAGATGCTCGACCTTACGCGTGTTCGCAGCCTCGAACACTTTCCACACATCCGCCAGGTCGTTCCCACGATTCCCCGAGAAGGTACGGTTCATCCAATCGAGAAGGAACGACGAAGCACTCACAGGTTCCTTCCCGACGCTCCAAGCCATCCTCAAGAAGAAGTCCATCTCCAATTCCCGGCGCTTAATCGGGCCAACATTGTCCACCCACAGTTCGCGTATCCCCTTGTCCCAAGCAGTCTGTAGCTCCAGAGCCATCTGGGTCAGTGGCGTCGACCCCACGAATAGGTAAGTACGGGGAGGCATCGACCAGTATGAGCAGTGGTAGTACAAGCCATGTCCGCCCCCACGGCCGACGTCAATCGGGCCGGGATAACGCCTCATATGACCAAAATTGTCGTCCGGCCATACGATCGTCACATCGTCTGGGATGCAAAGACCCCGATCACAGAGGTCCATCACCTCTTTGTACATGATAAAGATTTGCCGATCGCACCCGCCCCCGCCCCGATTGGCTTCGGTCAAAAGCGCCCGCTGATCACGAATCAGGCCACCGAGCAATGCGACTTCAGCATCTAATCTCTCGGATTCCGACATGGCGGGATCGATCGCCGACGCGTTCAGCGCCGAGTCGTGGATGCCCCGCATACCCAAAGTCCATGTCATCTCGAAACCAGTGCACTGCTCGACACGCTTCCGCCAGTAGTCCAGCAACAACTGCCGGTTACGGCCCATCAGGGAAGCGTCGTATGCGACAGGCTCCCCACACTCATCAACCCACGTCTGCCACTCATGCACATTGTTGCGACCGAGGATGTCACAATGGCTCGTACCAATGATGATACCCATTGCCGTCGCCAGACGGGCATTGTCCGGATTCGCGTGAAACGCATTGACGTGCATAGCTGGCCACACGTAATTGCCTTTCAAACGGAGAACCAGATCAAAGACGTGCTCGTAGAGCTCGGGCCCGATCATCTCATCCGCAGTGTGACGCCGAGCCCACTGATCAAGCTCCTCTTCATCATTGATAAAGATCCCCCGGTGAGCGACAGACGGCCAGTCCGCGTAACGCCCCGGTTCCACCACGATTCGCTGCCGCTTGACGACGGGAACGTCGGCGAACCAGTGCCACGGCGAGACACCGATCGCCTGGGCCAACTCGTACACCGCATAGATTGCTCCGCGCGCGTCCGCGCCAATCAAATAAACGGCGTTCTGATCAGCCTCGATGACAAACGACTCGCGCCGAAGCGAACCGTCAGACTTGCGAAGCTCCGGCAGTTGCGACCCGGCGGGCGCAAGTGGGGATCCCGCAGTCGCCACGACGATCCGGGATCCTTCATTGATCTCACTCACCTGAGCCTGGCAACCGCACACGCGCGTAACGTCCTCCACCAGCGACATCACGGCCCGCCGCACACTCTCCGCCTCACCGGACCACACCGCCACGCTAACCGGGTGGTCCCGTTCCGCCAGAAGGAGGCCCCTGGCCGGGTCTTCGTGAATACTCATCATGGTGACTCCAAGGCTATGTGAATGAAGGTCTCGTATGCAAACGTCATCCTTTATGATTATGACCCATGTCATCATAGCCGCGTTTGACCGCCGGAACTCAGCGTATTCTCGGTTGTAACGTTTCGGTAACGATGTAGTTTTCTTTCCATACGGGATGAGAACAGGAGATTGACACAATCTGAAAACGTTGGCATTATGAAGTCCATCGAAGTCTGAATGCCAACCGAGAGGAGCTGCCGTGAGTCTGGCTGAGCTGCAGCGAATGGCGCACCAATCCAAAGGTCCCAAGGTCAAGCCGGAAACCCCTGACAACAAGGCTGCGCTTGTTTTCCTGGCCCCCTGGATCCTTGGGGCGATCGGATTGACCATCGGCCCCATGATCGCCTCTCTCTACCTCTCCTTCACGAACTACAACCTTCTCCAGCCAGCCCGCTGGATCGGAGTCACCAACTACGTCCGCATGGTAACCGACTCACGACTCCTCCATTCCCTGGAGGTGACACTGCTCTATGTCGTGATTGGTGTGCCGTGCCAACTCATAGCGGCGCTCGGGCTTGCGCTCATCCTTGATCGCGGCATGAAGGGACTATCCTTCTATCGTTCGGCGTTCTACCTGCCCAGTCTGCTTGGGTCCTCAGTGGCGATCGCTGTACTTTGGCGACTCATCTTCGGCGGCACAGGCCTATTCAATACGTTGCTTGGCCTCATCGGGATCCACACGTCCATCAGTTGGATCGGCACCCCTTCGACCGCGTTGAGCACGCTCATACTCCTCCATGTGTGGACCTTTGGCTCACCGATGGTCATCTTTCTGGCGGGGCTCAGACAAATCCCCACGGAGTTGTACGAGGCGGCCGCCACCGACGGCGCGAGTGTCGGACAACAATTCCGACACGTCACAATCCCTTTATTGACACCAATTATCTTCTTCAACCTCGTGCTGGCCGTCATCAATGCCTTCCAGGCCTTCACGCAGGCGTACATCGTCTCGGGCGGAACGGGGGCACCCGCCGACTCGACGCTCTTCTACACCCTCTACCTCTACCTCCAGGGTTTTCGGTCGTTCAAAATGGGATACGCCTCGGCCATGGCGTGGATCCTGGTCATCCTGGTTGCGCTCTTCACCATCGTGAACTTCTTCCTCTCCAAGTACTGGGTGCATTATGACGACTAAACCTCATCGTTCTCGCCGCTGGATCTCCATCGCCAAACACGCGCTCATGGTCGCAGTGGTCGTCGTGGCACTCTACCCGATCCTATGGATGATCGAGTCCAGCCTGCGACCCGATGGGAACATCTTCTCAAACCCGTCGCTGATTCTTACCACTTTCCACTGGCAGAACTATGCGAAGGGCTGGACAGCCTTGGGTGCGCCCTTTTCGCGTTACCTCATCAATTCGTTCATCGTGGTCATCGCAGCAATTGCCGGCAATCTCATCACCTGCTCCATGGCGGCGTACGCCTTTGCCCGCTTGCGATTCAAGTTCCAGAAACCGGCGTTCGCCTTCATGCTGTTGACCATCATGATCCCGATCCAGGTGGTCATCGTCCCCCAGTACATCGTCTGGGCCCAGATGGGTCTTGTGAACAGTTTTTGGCCCCTGATCGTGCCGAAGTTCCTAGCCACGGACGCTTTTTTCATCTTTCTGATGGTCCAGTTCATCCGCGGCCTGCCGAAAGAACTCGACGAAGCTGCTCGCATTGACGGCGCCGGACACGGTCGCATCTTCCTCCGGATCCTGCTTCCACTCATGACCCCGGCTCTCGCCACCACGACCATCTTCACGTTCATCTGGACGTGGAACGACTTTTTCACGCAGATGATCTATCTCACCAATCCGGCCCTCTATACCGTCCCGATCGCGCTACGTAGTTTCACCGACGCGCAATCGTATTCATCCTACGGCGCGATGTTCGCCATGAGCGTCGTCGCCATCATTCCCGTCATCGTGGTCTTCGCCTTCGGGCAAAAGTACCTCGTTCAAGGCATCGCCACCACCGGGCTGAAGTAGCCGGTGACCAATAGAAAGGAAAACACATGAAAAAGACGCTCCGTATCGGAGTCGCCCTCCTCGGGGCAGGATTGGGCCTCGGCCTGGCCGGTTGCGGCACCTCCGCTCCGACGACACCGGTTTCGTCCGACTATACGGTCGGCGCTGAACCCGTGACCATCAGCCTGTACTGGTGGGGCGGCGACGCCCGCGTGCAACGCACCCAGCAGGTCATCTCGGCGTTCGAGCAGAAGTTCCCGAATATCACGGTTGACCCTCAATACGTCGACTGGTCAGGTTACTGGGACAAACTCGCGACTGCCACAGCTGGCAATAATTCACCGGATGTCATCCAAATGGACGAGATGTACCTCGCTTCATATAGTGCCCGGAACACCCTCGTCGATCTTGCCACGTTGCCTGAGCTTGACACCTCAGCGTACGACCCATCGGTATTGGGCATGGGCCAGTGGAGCGGCAAACAGTACGCCATCCCGATTTCGACGACCTCCTTCGGCATCCTGGTCAACACGGATGTGCTCAAGCAACTAGGCCTCACCTTGCCCGATACCTCCACGTGGTCATGGGATCAGTACCAGGCCTTCGCCAAGTCCGTCACCAACGCTTCGAACGGCTCAGTCGTCGGCACGGGTGTGATGAACAACGGGTACTCGCTGCAGCTCTTTGCCCGCCAGAAGGGTGACCAACTCTTCGCGGACGGCGACATCGTCATCAAGCCCGCCACGCTCGCCGCGTACTTCCAGCTCGCCTCAGACCTATCGACCTCGGGCGCGGCCCCCTCAGCATCCCATCTCGCCGAAACCGCGTCGCTCGCTATCGGCCAGGACGACTTCTCCACTGGCAAGCTCGCCATGCTTTTCAGCCAGACCACCCAAATCACGGCGTACGCCCAAGCGTCTGGCGCTAACATTCAGATCGTCCCGCTGCCGAGCTTCGACGCCAACGCCACGAAGTATCAGTACTTCAAGATGGGGATGTACTGGTCAGTCTCCGCTCAGAGCAAGCATCCACAGGAGGCGGCAGCTCTCATCAACTTCATGGTGAATGACCCGACTGCCGCCGCGATGCTCGGCACCGAGCGCGGTATCCCGGCCAACCCCCAAATGCTGACCGCCATCTCCTCGACACTGACGCAGAACGAACAGCAAGCGGTGACGTACACCAACTCGCTCATCCCACAACTGGGCCCAGCGCCGACGATCACGCCCAACGGAGCCTCTGATCTTGACAACATCATCGCGCGCTACGAGCAGCAGGTACTGGCCGGACAGCAGTCGCCCACTGACGCGGCCACTGCCATGATCGCCGAAATTCACCAAGATATCCAGCAGGCACAGTAGTCCTCACGGTGCTCAGGGGCCGCATGAGCCGATGATTGAATGCCAATCATCCGTGCTTGTGCGGCCCCTCATCGTTCAGGTGTGCTATCACGCATGATGACCCGTGCGACGCCTGGAATCCGTACAGGTGGCACCCCAGCCGGTTCCACGGCGAGATCCACAGCAGACTGGCCGACAGAGGCGAGCGCAAGATCGACCGTTGTCAGGCTGGGCAGCACCTCCGACGAGCCCACCACATTTCCGAAACCCGCCACGCCGATATCGACTCCAGGCATTCGCCCGGCGTCACGCAACGCCCGCATAGCACCGATCGCTATCATGTCCGCCGATGTGATCACCACATCCGGATCATCACTGTCCAGAAGAAGCGCTCTCATAGCGGCGTAGCCAGCGTCCCGTGTGGACTCCCGGACCCGGATCGGGGCATGGCCTACGCGCAAACTGCTGTCAGCGCCACCTCGGACGATGCCCTCCAGCCAGGCCTGCCCCGCTGCCGACTCGCTGTCATGGGTGATAACACAGGCATCGTGGTAACCTCTCCCGGCGAGGGCTGTCACGAGATCGTACGCACCTGCGCTCCTCGCCACCAAGACGGAATCGTGAGCAAGCTCGCTGTCTCCGACGATGACCACCCGACCGCCCGACTTGGCGTAAAGATCCAACTCATCGTCCAAGACTTCTCTGGTCTGCGGCGTCCCGATCCGTGCGCCTGCCAACACCAGCGCTTGAGGTTTCATCTCGCGCAGACGGCGGATAACGGCGATGGTCTCGTCGACAAAGGTACCCATCTCGGCGATCATGACGAGCAGACCGCGGTCGGCACCGCGCTCCATCACGCCGTAGAGAAGATCAGCTCCGCCCGGATCTTGCATTCCCGAGACCAGAATCACGAGGATGGGCGTCGTCCCACCGCTTGTCGCACGGGCCGACACATTCGGGTGGTAATCGAGCGCTGACGCCGCCTCTAGCACACGCTGACGCACGGCATCCGTTACGTATGAAAAGTGCGGGTCCAGCGCGCGCGAAGCGGTCGCCAACGAGACACCAGCACGTTCGGCCACCTCCGACAACCTGGCGGGCCCGTGCCCAGAAAACTGGCGGGTACGCGACTGCATCACACAGGCGATTCTGCCACTGTAAGGCGATGTTTCGCGACCCACGTTGTACGCTACCAAAAGAGAAAGGAACCGAATGGCCCGCCACCACAGCACGACGCTAGCCGACGTAGCCCGTGTCGCTGGCGTGTCTACCTCCACAGCCTCCAGAGTGCTAAACGGCTCACCGAAACCGGTCTCAAACGAACTGCGACTGCGTATCACGGCAGTGGCCGACTCGCTCGGTTATGTCTCCAATCGTGCCGCCCAAGCCTTGCGTGGTCGCCGTACTGCAGTGCTTATCCTTATCCCTGATCCCCGCGAAGCCATCATCGCCCAGGCTACCGGAATGGAGGTCGCCGCCCGCGAACACGACGTGCTGGCCAGCGCGGTCGCGGTTGGTCAGGGCGCTTCGGCTCATATCAAGGCCATCCAGACGCTCAGCAACCTGCGTCCCCGGGCCCTAATCGTGAATTACCACGAATCAGACTACGGCATCGTCCTGCCTCACCTTAGGCGGTTCGTCGCCGACGGGGGCAACGTCATCAGCATGGGTGAAAACGATGGTAGTTTCGCTTGCGTCCGCTACCACGACGTGGAGTCGGGTGCGCTCATGGGTCGCCACCTCGCGTCCCTCGAGCGCAAGTCGTGGGCGGTTATCACTGCCGACCATCCAGCGCTGACCTCTCGCGTTCAGGGCATGAACGAGTCAATGCGGGCTGCTGGCATGACGGAGCCCATCTCCACGGTCGAACTGCAAACGCAATCACGCGAGCAGGGGCGGTTGGCGATGCGCCAGATCTGGGACTCGGGACTGCGCCCCCAGATTGTGTACGCCGCGAACGACGTACTGGCCATCGGCGCGATGGACGAGTTACGTTCGCGAAGAGTGCTCATACCGGAGGATGTGGCAATCGCCGGTAACGACGATATCCCAATCGCACGCGACCTCACTCCAAGCCTCACCACCATCCACCTAGACTTCCTCCTAGCCGGTCGCAAAGCCCTAGAGATGGCACTAAGTGACGAGAAACCTCCCGACCTGGATCTTCCGGGAGAACTAGTTGTACGAGACTCCACCAGAGTGACTTGACTATCACTTATGCTCGCTATGAGTGATAAATATCAGAAAAGAAACGTCCCGGGACTCGGATGTATCCACGCACGATTCAGGACGTCCCTCGATCCCACCGAAAGGCTAGACTGAAACCATCAAGCGATACCGCTTCGGGAAGGACACCACCATGACTGATCTGACTGACCACGGCCCCAATCCGTACGTACTCGACATCGAGGACGCCACCCTGGCCAACGACAACTTCCGGGCCACCCTGTGGACCGGCAGCCACCTTCAACTCACTGTCATGAGCATCCCCGTCGGCGAATCGATCGGCCTGGAGGTCCACCACGAGAACGACCAGTTCTTGCGCGTCGAGCAGGGCAAGGGCCGGGTGGAGATGGGCCCGTCAAACACCGAGGTGACATTCACCGCCGAGGTGGCGGCTGACTGGGTCATCTTCGTCCCCGCCGGTACCTGGCACAACGTCATCAACACCGGTGACGATGAGCTCAAGCTCTACACGTTGTACGGACCAGCCGATCATCTGCCCGGTACCTTGCACCCGACCAAGCAGGACGCCGAGAACGACCCGGACGAGCACTGAATCCCGTCGCTAAACCGGATAGATCAGCAGGTCAGTCAGGTGCTCGGCCATCTGATCGAAGTCCCGATCAGAGTTCAGTAGACGCACCCGGTGCTCGATAGCAGTCAAAGCGATCAACACGTCAATCGTGCTGCGCACGGTGACACCGCTGCGTCGCAGATCGAAGTACAGACGAGCTGCCTTCTCGAAAGTCTTGGTATCCATCGGCAACCACAGGAATACTTGCGTGCTCAGGACCCGTTTGAGGCGGGCGAACTCCGGTTCGGTGCGCGCGCCTTGCAAGAGTTCCTGATAGGTGTATGGCGAAATGGCCAGATCGGCCTCCTCGGCGACCAGGTTACCGAGAACCGACGTTGCGTCGGTGGTGACACCTTTGAAGTAGTCCACCAGCACCGAGGTGTCGACAAGTATCACTGCTCACCAACCCGCAGTGCCTTGTAGTCGTACCCGTCGGCGAAAGACACGACGCCGCGCAACTCACCGAGGCTGTACCGCTCCCGCCGGCGTACCAACTCGTCCAGAGCCAGGGCCACCACCCCGCGTTTCGTGGTTTCGCCAGTCAACTCCATTGCCCGGCGGATAGTTTTGTCGTCCAATTCAATGTTCGTCCTCATTGATACACCTCCTTATACACCAGTATATACACAGTGGTGTTCAAGACGGTTCTCCCCTCGTCAGCGCCATCGGATTGACTACAAAGTCGGGTCACAGTACCACGTGAGTATCCGCCTGCGCAGAACGCGTCCGCCGGTGGCTCACAACTGCCACATCCGCCCATCGGCGGCGTAGGCAACAATCTGGTCGGCTGTGAACGCGTACGTCACTAAGGTACCGGCGGGCGAGGCCAGGCTCCACAATTGGGTGACACCATCCGGGTTCGGTTCGAGCGCGAGCAGCGACCCGTCGGCGTACGACAAGGCGTACATCAGCTTGTTGCCGACGAATAGCCACTGCAGGTCGTCGGGCAGGGTGAGGTCGCGCTCACCGGTGACGGTGTTGAGAACGACCCCTGAACCGCGGGAGCCGGGGTTGGCGGCGGATTGGCCCCCGTCGGTCATGAACAGCCAGTCGCTCATCACCGTTGTCACTTCCCAACTGGTGTTCGTCGCCATCGCCTGGTTGCACCACAGTTGAACCCCGTCGCTCAGCCGGTAGGCGGTGACCGTGTCATGGCCGTAGGACAACACCAGGCCGGCGTCGTAGAGGATATCGCAATCGGAGAAGGTGCAGAGTATCGATTCGGCGTAGTACGAGCGATTGTTCTCGACATCCCAACGGTCCAGTGAGGACACCACCGTCCCCGGGTCCAGGTGAAGTTGCCGGCGCATCACGTGATCGGCGTCCGGGCCGAAGTAGCTGACATCGTCGCCTGAATCCTGGAAGTGCCAGGTCTGGTTTGGAACCGTACGCGGCACCGACGACAGATGCAGGCTAGACGTAGGCAGCGGCTTGTCCATCGGCGTCCAGCCACTGGGACTCAGCACGTCGGGTGCCGCCTGTACGCTGGAGCCTGCGACGCCAGCCCCGCAGCCAGCCATGGCCGCCACCAGACCGACCGCCAGCACTGCCGGAATAAGCTTCCGGCTACGCCAAAAAGCGCTATTCCTATTCATGGAAAAATCGTACACCCCCAGCGCGTCAATGAGGCTTGTTGGCTACAATTATCGCCACGAGGGGCGACGATGTTGCCGGTGGCAGAGGCCCGCGACCAGTTGTCCCAGCTGGTCAGTGAGGCTGAGACTTTCCGCGAACGGTTCCAGATCAGCCGCAACGGGCGCCCGGCGGCTGTCCTGCCGGGCCAGGACGACTACGACGCGTTGCTGGAAACCCTCGACATCATGGCGGATGCCGACCTGATGGCCGACCTGAAGCAAGCCCTAGCCGAGGACCGAGCCGGTGAGGGCGTCTCAGGCCAGGCCTTGCAAGATCGGATGACGGCGATACGGGATCGCCGCGATGCGTGAGGCTCACGCACCTCATGCGGGCGACGATTACACCTTGGTGCTGATGCCCGCTGCCGTCAAAGCGTTGGAGAACAATCTGAAACCGGCGGTGGCGTTCGCCTTGTACGAGTTCATGGATACTGTGCTGTGTGCTCAACCGCGTCGGGTCGGCAAGCCTCTGACAGGCCCCGCTAACCCTAGCCAACAACGTCCACGAACAATACGAAACTATGTTTCTGTCTAGGGATCATCCCAGATTGGCGATCTACCTCGACCTGGCCGTAAGCCAGGTCGCACCACTGGCGTCGAGGTACCGCCGTACCAGCTGGCGTGGGCCATCCTGGCGCAGATTTCAGTCCTCCAGTAAGGCTGAAGCGGCGGACAGATCGGTAATCAGGACATTGACCCAGCCGCCGCGTAGGGCACCGCGAATGGCCGGTACTTTGTGCAGGCCGCCAGCCACCCCGACGCGGCGAGGGACCCGCGTCAGCATGTCGGGGCCAATCCCGACGACCGTCCGATTCAACTCAGGCGAGACCATCAGACCGTTGGCGTCAAAGAAGCGGAAACAGATGTCGCCGACGGCGCCAAGACTCCTAAACTCCGCCAGCTTGTCTGCTGGAAAAGCGTTGCCCGACTGCTTAGCCAAGGGCGAGGGCTCGACAGCACCAATGCCGACGAGGACGATCGTCAACGTGGCCCAAACCTCTTGGGCCTCACGCAACGACGGCGTACGCAGCAGCATATCGACGTCCTGAGCCGACGGCATGATACCCGGCGAGTTGAGGAAAACCGGTTGGCCACCGGTCTGCGTCGCTAGACGGGTCAACAAACGATTGGCTTTGACTTGGACAGATGAGTCACCGTTACCGCCGACGAGCTGGACCACGCGCGTCGCCACAGAAGGACTGAAGGGTGACAAAGCCTCGACGACTTCGAGTAGGGCCGCACTCCACGAGGACACGCCGATGGCGTCACCACCCAAGAGCGTGGCTTCGAGATAGGCCGCACCGGCCGCACCGAGCGCACTGCGCACCAGGTCGGGCCGCTCGTCGCCGTCGACGACCACGGCTTCATCAAGGCCATACATTTCCTGGAGCGCGTCTTCGACCTCGGTGTGAACACCGGCCGGCGTCGTCACGATCGTCCGCACCAGGCCAACGTCGTAAGCGGCTTTGAGCAAGCGCGACACCCGTGGCTGGGAGATATGCAATTCTTCGGCAATAGCCGCCTGCTTCATGCGGCGCTCGTAGTACAGGCGAGCCACTTTCGCCATCAACCTGAGTTGGCCTTGCCTTTGAGCCATACGTCCTCCACGTCTCGCCAGGCTATCTTAGTCAGTTGAACGTACCCCGACTCCGATTTTCGCTTCCCGGCAGATGTACCACGGGGTCAGGCTACCGTCGACCGCAGAGCTCTCGGACGGCGGCGGCCATGCCACTGGCTGATACGCCCCAGTGGTCAAGCACCCACTTCTCCGAGCCAGTTGGGGCGAACTCATCGGGTGCTCCCAGGATCCGCATCGGTACCGGCAAGTGCTCGGCCAACAAAGAGGCCACAGCCGCACCCATGCCCCCGCTGACTTGGGCTTCTTCAACTGTCACAATCCGCCCGGTTTGGGCAGCGCAGTCCAGCACCAGCTCGTTGTCCAATGGCTTGACCGAGGCCATATCCACCACTCGGGTTGAGATGCCTTCATCGGCCAGAGTGTCGGCGGCATTCAACGCCCAGGCCAGCGTGACACCGTTGCTAATGATGGTGGCGTCCGTTCCCTGGCGCAGTATTCGGCCCTTGCCCGGCCTGAACTCATAGCCCTCAGGTAAGAGCCGCGGCACTTTCATCCGCAGAACGCGCAGGTAGACCCCACCTTCGGCCGCGGCCATCCATGTCAATGCCGCCGCTGTCTCGATCGGGTCTGCCGGAACGATGACATCCAAGCCGGGCAAGGCCCGCATCCACGACAGATCTTCAATCGAATGATGAGTTGGTCCGAGTTCGCCGTAGGCCATACCCGGCGCCATACCGCAAAGTTTGACGTTGAGTTGCGAGTAAGCGACGTCGACCTTGATTTGTTCGGTCGCCCGACCGGTCAGGAAGCAGGCTGCTCCGCAGACGAAGGGAATCCAGCCCGAACTAGCCAGCCCGGCGGCCAGCCCAACCATGGTTTGTTCGGCAATGCCGACGTTAATGACGCGATCCGGGAAGCGTTCGGCGAAAGAACCGAGGTTGGATGAGCCGACCGAATCGTTGACGACGACGATGATTCGGGAGTCGGCCGCCGCCAGTTGGGTCAGCGTCTCGGCAAAAGCCACACGGCAGTCGTACAACTCGGTCACGATTCCTCCAATTCACGCGCGATCTGGCGCACCTGATCTTCACTGGGCACTTTGTGGTGCCAACTGACTTGGCCCGACATGAAACTGATCGGAAAGCCCTTAGTCGTGTGGGCGATGATCAGCCGGGGCTTACCGGAAGCGGATGATCTGGCGAACTCGTCAAGCATGGAACCGTAGCTGTGACCATCGACCTGCGAAACCTCGCAACCGAAAGCCGCCGCCTTGGCATCGAGCGGGTCGAGTGCGGTGGTGACCTCGGTCGGGTAGCCCTGCTGGAGATAGTTGCGGTCAACCACGATCGTCAAGCGGTCCAGGCTGTAGTGAGCCGCTGTCATGAGGGCCTCCCAGTTCGAACCCTCTTCCAGCTCGCCGTCGCCGGTGATGACATACGTCCGGCGCGAAGAACCGTCCAGCTTACCTGATAGCGCCATACCAACAGCAATCGGGAGGCCGTGGCCGAGCGGACCGGTAGTGGCTTCCACTCCCGGTAACTTCTGTCGGGCCGGGTGGCCATTAAGCCGCGAGAGCGGTGTCATGAAGGTCGTCAGCTCGGCAGGGTCGATCACACCCAGCGCGGCGAAGGTGGTGTAGAGCGCACCAGCGGTGTGGCCTTTCGACAGAACCAGGCGGTCACGCTCGGGATCGGTCAGGTTGTGCGGATCGTAACGCATGACCGCAAAGTAGAGTGTGACCAGGATATCGATGACCGAGTAGTCACCGCCGATGTGTCCTTGGCCGGCTTGATGGATCATGACAGCGTCACGCATCCGGACGTCGCGGGCGATCTGGGCCAGCCGGGCGACTGTCTCGGCGCGTGGGGTAGCGGGCGGAATTGGACCGTAGGTCCGCAAGTCCGCCAAGTCCCGGGTTAGTTCGTCATCCATGCCTATCCCCATCACCAGCAGCAGAAGCCACCGTCGACCAACAGGTCAGCACCAGTCACGAAACTGGCCGCGTCGGTCAACAGGAAGCCGATCGGGGTGGCGATCTCATCGGGGGTAGCCATCCGGCCCATGGGAGTATCGATCGCGAACTGCTTGGCTTGATCCGCCACCTCAGGACGAAGGTTCATCGGCGTGGCGGTATAACCCGGATTGATCGCGTTGACACGAATCCCCTGGTCGGCCCACTCCATCGCCAACGACTTCGTCAGCTGTATGACAGCCGCTTTAGCCGAGTTGTAATGAATCTGGAGCAAGCCGCGGTTGACAATGACACCCGACATTGAGGCGATGTTGACGATGGATCCGCCACCATGTCGGATCATCGCCCGGCCTTCGGCCTGGCAGCACAAAAAGACGCCGGTGCAATCGACGTCGTACATCCGCTGCCACTGTTGCAGCGACATCTCCAGCGCCGGTGCCGCGTTGGCAATACCGGCGGCGTTGACTGCCAGCGTCAGCGCTCCCAGCTGATCTTCGATGTCCGCCACGGCCCGTTCGACCTCGTCGGGCTGCGTCACATCGCAATCGAACGCCGCAGCCCGGCCACCAACTTGCTCGACCGCTGCCAGTGTGGCTGAGAAGTCGGCTGATGCCAGGTCAACCAAGCCAACGTGGGCACCTAGTCCGGCCATCGCCACGGCCGTGGCTTGGCCGATACCACTGGCCGCACCAGTCACTAGGCCGGTCTTCCCTTCGAGCGAGAACAACTGTTGTACTTTATTCATACCATTTTCCTTTCCTACTGGGTGGCCAACGCCATGACCGACTCGGGGGTCGCCTCCTCGCGGGACAGAATCCCGCGGCTGACACCCCTGGACAAGACCATGACACGGTTGGCCAGACCCAAAACTTCTTCTAGATCCGAGCTGACGACCACCAGGGCCACGCCCTCGCGGCTGAGTTGACCGATCAACTCGTAAATCGAGGCCCGGGCCCCGACGTCGATGCCCCGGGTGGGCTCGTCCAAAACGACGATGCTCGGCTGACGCACCAGCCACTTCCCAAGGACGAGCTTTTGCTGATTACCACCCGACAGCGAACGGACCGAGTCGCGCGCCTGGCCTTTGACCCCGAATTGCCTAATCGCTTCGACGGCTGTCGAGGTCACCGCTTTCGGCCAGACCCAACCCAGCTTGCTGGCCAAGCGGTCAAGCGAACTGAGCGCGATGTTGTTCTGAATCGTCATCGGTACGATGACGCCCTGCCGCTTGCGATCTTCCGGAATCATCACCATGCCGCCTTGGATCGAGCGTTGGATCGAACCCTTGGGCAGAGCCTGACCGCACAGCTTGACGGCGCCCGAGACGTACCTATCGATACCGGTGACGGCCCGCACTAGCTCGGTCCGACCGGCGCCGACGATACCGGCAATGCCGAAGACTTCCCCAGCGTGGACCTCGAAGGACACGTTGCTGAAGCGACGCCCGGACAGGCTGTCGACTTCGAGGACGACGTCCTCGCGCGGCTCATTTGGTGGTGGGTAGACACGGGTGACCGTTCGGCCGACCATTTCGGCGATGAGCTGGTCCTCGCTGACTTGGCCGGTGCCATGCCGCGCCACCATCTGGCCATCGCGCATGACGAAAACCCGGTCGGCGATCTGAGCGATCTCGGCCAACCGGTGGGAGACATAGACGAAAGCGACGCCGTCTTCTTTGAGATCACGGATGCAGCGGAAGAGCTTGTGCGTCTCATCGCCGCCCAGAGCCGAGGTTGGCTCGTCCAAGATCAACAACTGGGCCTGGCGAGCCAAAGCCCGAGCGATTTCGACTTGCTGTTGAGCGGCTACGCTCAACGTACTGACGGGCAGGGTGGCCCGGAGGGGGAAGCCGATCCGGTCGAGAGCAGCCTCGGCCTGCCGGCTCACCTCCTTCCGAGAAACCCAACCGCCTTTGTCCATCGGCAGATGCCCGCCGAGGACGTTTTCCATTACGGTCAGATCAGGGAAGAGCTGGAGTTCCTGATGGATCATGGCGATGCCAGCAGCATGGGCTGCGATCGGCGAAGCCGGGGCATAGCGTTGCCCGCGCCAAGTCATCGATCCGCGGGTCGGTAACTCGACCCCGGCGATCATCTTGGCCAGGGTGGACTTCCCGGCACCATTCTCGCCCAGCAGGGCCACCACCTCGCCGGGCTGCACCTCAAAGTCGACCGCCCGAACGGCGTGCGTTCCCGGGTACTGCTTGTCGAGGCTGATCGCCACCAGGCCATCGTCATGATCCTCAGTCATCGCAAACTCACTCTCTGAGCTTTCGCCGCCGGCTTACGGATGCTGCGCCAAGTACTGGTCAACGTTGTCCGGCGTCACCAAGGTGGCCGTCTGGAGCTGCGTGACTGGCAATGATTTACCCTGGATCAGGTCGATGGCCGATGTCACGGCCATGCCGCCCATCAGGAAGGACTGCTGGCACATTGTGGCGGCGATGGTTCCGTTCTTGACTGCCTGTAAACCGGCGACGTCACCATCGAAACCGACGATCAGAACATTGCTCAGACCGGCAGCCCGGACCGCTTGAGCCGCACCCAGGGCCAGAGCGTCAGCCCGGCCGAAGATGATGTTGGTGTCAGGGTGAGCCTGGAACTCGTCTTGGGCAATGGCGAAACCCTCATCCTGGTGCCATTGGTCAGAAGCCTGACGCCAGACTTCCTTGATGCTCGATCCGGCGATGCCCTCGGTGAATCCCTTATCGCGATCCTCTTCTGGCGTGGTACCGAGCTGACCCTGAATGATGCCGAGATTGCCGGTGCCACCAGTTTGCTGGACAACCCATTGGCCCAGCGCCTTGGCGCTGGCCACCGAATCGGTCGCGATGAAGGTGTCACCGGGCTCGCCAGTCGGGTTGCGGTCGACGGTCACCACCGGAATACCGGCAGCGTGAGCGTCACGCACCGGTACGGTGGCGGCGTCCGCGCCGGCTGGGATGTAGATGATGGCATCGACTTTCTTGGTGATCAAGTCTTCGATTTGAGTCACCTGAGTGTTGGCGTCACCGCCAGCATCCACCGTGGTGATGTTGATGCCGAGTTCCTTGGCTTTGGCCTCCACAGATTCCTTGACCATATTGAAAAATTCAGCTTGCAGGTTGGCTACCGCCAAGCCGATTGTGTACTGACCGCTAGCGGTCGTCGTGTCACCGCCAGAAGCGGGGGTTGTCGTGCTACCCGGGTTGGTACCGGGCGAACAGGCCGTCAGGGTGAGGGCCATCAGCGCAGCCGCGCCGACGGTCACGAGTTTTCTCTTCATTGATGTGTTTTCCTATCACTGGTTATCGGTTGGGATAGTTGACCATCCGGATGGATGGCCGGGGAGGAAGGGCTAGTCTTCCTTCTTGCGCATGACGTCAAACATGACGGCACCTGCGATCACAAGGCCGATGACGACCTTTTGTACAAAGGGCGACACCCCGAGGAGGTTGAGCCCATTCTTTAGAACGCCCATGATGAAAACGCCGACGATGGTGCCGGACAGACGACCCTTACCGCCGGACAGACTGGCGCCACCGATGACGACGGCCGCGATGGCGTCGAGTTCATAACCGTCACCGGCGGTCGGCTGGGACGAATCGAGCCGACTGGCCAAGACGATGCCACCCAGGGCACAGAGAAGACCGCTGATAGCGTAGACCCCGATGATAACGCGCTTGACCTGGATACCGGCCAAACGAGCCACCTCCACGCCGCCGCCGATGGCGTAAACCGCCCGCCCCGAACGGCGGTACTGCAGACCCAGCCAACCAATGACGTACACCACGACCAAGCCGAGGGCCGTGACCGACAAAAACCCGAAATGCCGGTCGGACGACAGGTTGTAGAACCAGTCCGGATAACCGATGATCTGCTTACCATTGGTGATCAAGTTGGCCAAGCCGCGGGCGATCGACATCATGGCCAAGGTGGCAATGAAGGGCGGTAACCTGCCGAAGGTGACGGCTAGACCGTTGATGACACCACAGGCCGTGCCGACCGCAATCGAGACTGCGATGGCGACCACCATCGGCATGCCGCCGCCGTGCGACAGCCAGCCGAGTGTCATGGTAGACAAGGCCAAAACAGAACCAACCGATAGATCGATGCCACCAGTGATGATGACCGCCGTCATGCCCAGTGCGATGATGCCCAGCACCGTACCTTGGTCGACGATGTTTAGCATGTTGCGCAGCGACCAAAAGTTTGGCGCAACGAAAGCCAGAATCACGATCATCAGCAACAAAGCGGCGAGGGCGCCGAAGGCGCGCGACTGCTCGACTAAGCGCTGCCTGAACCCAATGTGGTTCGTACTCAGCAAGGCAACTGGTGAATCGGACACAGCTCATCCCTCCGATTAGTTCATGAACATGCCGCCGTCGACGTTCAGCGCCTGGCCGGTGATGGCCGACGCCGCGTCACAGGCGAGGAACATCGCGGTATTGGCGACGTCTTCCGGCCGCTGGGCCTGGCCCAGCGGAATGTCGTCGGTCCATTTCTGGATCAATTCGCCCGGCCGGTAGTCGCCGAGCAGTTTGCCCCATTCGCGGTCGTTATAGTTCCACATGTCAGTTGAAACAATGCCGGGACAATAGGTGTTGACGTTGAGGACGCGCAAGAAGTCCGGCGTAGTCATCTCCATGATCGGGTGAATCGAGATGATGCCGGCGTTGTTGACCAAGACATCCAACTTGCCCCAACGCTCGCCCACCCGGGCGGCGAAACCGGCTGCGATCATGTGACCGATGCCATGGGCGGCGCCGATGACGACGACGTGCTGCCCGACAAACGCTTGGCCGAAAATGGCCGGGGTGGCTGTAACTGCCATATCTGTATTCCTTTGCTTTCCGTTGTCATGCCTAGTGGGTTAGCCGTGATCGGCTGATGGCGTCAGCCCAGCGAGCCCGTTCGTTCTGGCGCCATCGCTGGTCGCGCTGTGGTTGGTAGATCACCCGACTAGCTTGCTCTGACGATTGAGTCGGATTCCCTTGGGGCCCCCGCAAAGTACCGCAGCGAAACGAAGACACTTTGTGGGGATCGTTCCACACCGGCTCGCCCAGTGTCTGCCAGGCCAACCAAGCCGCACCAAGAGCCGAGGCCTCGGCTTGGGCGGCCAACTTGATCGGTTTTCCCAGCAGGTCGGCCTGAAGCTGCATCAAGAACGGGCTGGCCGACGAGCCACCGTCGGCCCACAACTCGCCGACCACATCACCGGCCGATTCCATGGCCTCAACCACGTCGCAAATCTGTTGGGCAATGGCATCGAGACCGGCTCTGGCCACCTGCGCCCGATTGGCCTCCCGGCCAAGGCCGACCAGTAACCCAACCGCCGCCCGATCCCAGTGGGGCGCGCCGAGGCCGGAAAAGGCCGGGACGTAACTCAGGTGCGGACCATCGGCTTGTTCGGCCTCCCGGATCAGAGCGCCAACATCCTCAAAGCCCAACAACCCGGCCAGGGCATCCAACCCGGAGCCGGTGGCGACGATGTTGCCCTCGCGGGCATATTGCGCGTTGTCAGCCAGCCAGGCTAACGTGGTCGAAACGGTCCAGGGCAAGTCGGCCGCAGCCCCAACGGCCTCAATTGGAATCATGACTGATGAACCGGTGCCATACGTGACTTTACCCGAACCCGCTTGGGTGGCGTCATGCCCGAAAAGAGCGGCATGGGAGTCGCCAAGGACGGCCAAGACCGGAATTCCGGCCGGTAATGCGCCCACGGCCACGGTCCGTCCGAAATCGGCGCTCGACGCCCGGACCCGAGGTAGAGCGGTCAGTGGTACACCAAAGGCGTTCAGCAGATCCTCACCCCAGTCACGCCGGCGCAGATCGAACAGCAGCGTGCGCGAGGCATTGCCCGCCTCACAACCGGCTTCGGCGCCGGTCAGGCGCCGAAGGACATAGGCGTCAATTGTGCTGACGCGAGTAGCAGGGTCAAGCGAGCCAAGCTGGTCCAACAAGTAGCGCAATTTCGGAGCCGAGAACATCGGATCCAGCCTCAAACCGGTGCTACGGTGAACCAGTTCGGCAACGTCCGGGCCGAGTGAACGGCAGAACTTCTCGGTCCGGCCGTCCTGCCAGCCAAGCACCATCGACAGCGGTCGACCGTCCTGCGAATCCCAAGCCACGACTGACTCACGCTGATTCGACAGGCCCAGACCAACGACTTCGACCTCGGGGGCCTTGGCTAGACAAGCGTTAACCGCGCTGACAACCGAGTTCCACAAGTTCCCAGCATCCTGTTCGAACCAGCCCGGCCGGGGGTTCGACATCGGCAGGCTACAAGAACCGTTGGCCAACACCCGTCCATCGGACGCGACGAGCAGGGCCTTTGAGTTGGTCGTCCCTTGATCAATCGCCAGTACGGCTGTGGGAGAGGTCATCCCGTTGTCTCCAAATCCTCGGTCTTTCAACTCATAGGTAGCCATCCGGAAGAGTTGTTCTTGCGCTTGTGGAATTTTTATTCATCTATGAATGAATTTACACTCTGAACGCTAGCACGGGCTCCTGAAGGTGTCAAGAGATCCGGCCACCGCCAAAAAAACAAGAGCCACCGGGACTAGTCTCTGCTAGTCAGCGGCGCTTTCCATTCGAAATGACCAGTGTAGCGGGCCGGTTCAAGTCGACGAATGGGCATAACGATTCGATAACGATTGACGCAAGTGGCTCCTGCTGTGACCCAAACTCCACTCAGCCGAGGACGCGGTGGCCACCCCGCCGGAGTTGGCTGACATCACCGCTAGCGAAGCCGCTGCTTTGGGTCGAGTTGCCGGAGCGGGTGTCACAACCACCATAGTGACGCGGCCCGTTACCCGGACGCAACGGCATGATGATATCGGTGGTGCCGGGGTTGTCCTGACGGGCGTACTTGTTTATCAAATTCGCAATTTCACAGTACATCTTCGATTTGGGGAACACCTGTTTGCTGAGGCTAAACATATCACATAAGTAGCCCCGAAGGGATTCGAACCCTCGCTACCGCCGTGAGAGGGCGGCGTGCTTGACCGCTACACAACGGGGCCTTCGCGCACAACGCGTAATGAGTGTACCAGACTGGGCCTGGACGGCCTAACGGACGCCCTGCCCTCTGCGAACGCACGCGTTCTCCGAGGTCTGGGTTCTGGCTGAATCAGCGCTGCTGCGCAGCGCTGCGCTCGGCTTGCGTTGGGGTACTAGGACTCGAACCTAGACTAACGGAACCAGAATCCGCTGGGCTGCCAATTACCCCATACCCCATGGGTGCTTTCGCCAAAGGACAACCTTATCCGAATCAGGCTCGTGAGCCCAAATGCGGCGACTACCGCACGGCATCCGGGCGTACCCGGGCCGGTACGCGCAACCAGACCGCGATCCCCCAACAGGCTGCGGCGCAGAGGGCGAACATCACCACATCCATCGTGGCCGAGCCCCAACTCACCGAGGTGGTCGTCCGCAGTTGGCTGAGCGTTCCGGTCGCGATCCCCAACCCGAAAGCGAACAGATTGTTGACGACGTGGATGGCGACGCCTGCCTCCAGCCCGCCCGTCCGCCACACCAGGATCCCCGCCAGGAGGCCGAACACCAGGCGCGACGAAAAGAGCCACGGGTTTTGGACCCCGTGGAAAAGGGCGAAGATGACCGCCGTGGCGACAATGGGGAACCACACGTTGCGGACGATTGCGCCGAAGGCCTGCATCATGTACCCACGGAACAGTACCTCTTCACCGAGAGCCTGGAAAGGCGTAGTGAGGAGGATCACCACCGCGTACCAACCCCAGCCTTGGGGAGGACTCCAGCCTGGTCCGGTGACCCAGTAATAGACGGTGGACGCACCGACCACCACCACCCCGACAATGAGGCAGAGGAGACCGTACCGCCACCTGACGCCTGGCGAGATCGACCACAGCCAGGCCAACGGCCGATGATGGACCAGTCGGAAAAACGCCCACACGGCGAGCGTTACCGCCGCCAATCCGAGTTGGGCACCCAGGACCCCCCAGATGTTGCCGAAGTTCTGAGCGGTTTGCCAGTAGCCGGCCCAATCGGTACCCCCGCGATTGAGGCCATAGCCCAGACCGACGACCCCGGTGTTGATGAGTTGGCTGACGACCAGGTACGCGGCCACCACCATGGCGACCATGGCGGCGCCCGTGAGCCGGGCCGAACTTTGGTTGGGATCCTGGCCCTGGGGGATCATCGTCAGCGGGTACGGCGACCCGTCGATCGGGCGGGTCAGCCACGGCGCGGCCGGCCGGCCGCCACTCGGCGAACTGGCCATCACCGCTGGCCGATCACCGGATTGGCCAGGGTGCCGATCTCCTCGATGTCGATCGAGACGGTCTGACCAGCCTGGATGGCGGCCGAACCGCCGGGCGCGCCGGTCAGGATGACATCGCCGGGCAGCAGGGTCATCATCGACGAGAGGAAGGCCACCAGATCGGCCACCCCATGGATCAGCCCCCGCGTCGTACCGGTAGTGGCCGGCTCCCCGTCGATGTCGGCGACCACCCGCAGATTCGAGGCTTCCTCCAGGCTGAGGTGGGTCACGATCCACGGCCCCAACGGGGTGAAGGTGTCCCAGCACTTGGCCGCGCCCCAGGGAATACCCGGATCGGCCATCAGGTCGCGGGCCGTCACGTCGTTGGTAATGGTGTAGCCGAAGATCGCCTCGGCCACCCGCTCGGCCGGTACGGACCGGCAAATCCGGCCGATGACGATGGCCAGTTCTCCCTCCAAAGCGGTATCGGAACTCAGCGACGGTACCTCGATCGCGTCACCGGGACCGATCACCGAGGTGTTGGGTTTGAGGAAGAGGGCGGGGATGGCGGTCGGGGGCGGCGGCGTGTCCTGCCCGGGTACCGAGTTCTTGGCAATGCCGATGACCTTGGAACGCGGCAACACCGGCGCGAGCAAACGGACGGAATCCAAGGCGTGGCGAACCCCCGTCAGTTTCACCGGGCCGGACAGGGGATCCCCCGTCAGGTCGGCCACCGAGTCGGGGTACGCTCCGCCGTCCGCTGCCACCTCCACCACGCCGTAGTGGATCACGTCGTCGGCACTGTACCGGGCAATTCTCATGGGACCAGCCTAGCCCGGCCCGGGCCGGTTATGGCGCGACGACCTTCAGGGCATAGGTGTACGCCTCGACCAACGCCTCCCAGGACGCCTCGACGACGTTCTCCCCCACGCCGACCGTCGTCCACAGCCGCGATCCCATCCGGGTGTCGATCAGCACCCGGGTGATGGCATCGGTACCGTGGCCGTTGTCGAGCAGGCGGACCCGGTAGTCCGCCAGTTCGACGTGCGACATCTGGGGATAGCGCGGCGTCAGGGCCTGGCGCAGCGCCTGGTCAAGGGCATTGACCGGGCCATTGCCCTCGCCGACGTACGGCTTGGGGTCTTGGGCATCGAACCCGATGCGTACCACGGCCTGACTGTCCTCGTCCCGGTCGGTGAAAACCCGCCACCCGGCGATGGTGAAAGCCGCCACATCCTCGCCCAACTCGGCGCGGACCAGCAGATCGAAGGAGGCGTCGGCCGCTTCGTACGAGTACCCCTGGGCTTCCCGCCCCTTCACCGTGTCGGCCAGACGCGCCGCCGTTTGGCGGTTGGACAGGTCGTGGCCCATCTGGCCGGCCTTGATCTGGATGTTGGCCCGTCCGGCCATGTCGGAGATCAGCATCCTCATGCCGTTGCCGACCAGATCGGGATCGATGTGCTGATAGAGGTTCGCGTCGACCTTGATGGCCGAGGCGTGCAACCCCGCCTTGTGGGCGAAGCTGGAGGTCCCAACGTACGGCTGGCGCGCGGCGGGCGCCTGGTTGGCGATCTCCGAGACCGAGTGCGAGATTCGCGTCAGTTCGCGCAGGGCCTCGTCCGTGACGACGTTCCAGTGGTACTTCAGCTTCAGATTGGCGATCAGCGTCGTCAGGTCGGCGTTGCCGGTCCGCTCGCCGTACCCGTTGACGGTGCCCTGGATGTGCATGACGCCGGAATCGAGGCCGGCCAGCGTGTTCGCCACCGCGCAGCCGGTGTCGTTGTGGCAGTGGATGCCCAGCGGTACCCCGAGCCGGTTCACATCTTCCACGATCTCGCGTACCATCATCGGCAGCATTCCGCCGTTCGTGTCGCACAACACAGCCACTTCAGCGCCCGCCTCGGCCGCGGTCACGACCGCCAGTTTGGCGTAGGTCGGATTATCGAGGTACCCCTGGAAGAAGTGCTCGCAGTCCACGAAAACCCGTCGGCCGTGTCCGGTGAGGTACGTCACGGTGTCCCGGATCATCTCCAGGTTCTCTTCCAGCGTCGTCTTCAAAGCGTTGTAGACGTGCCGGTCGTGGGACTTGGCGACCAGGCAGACCACCTCGGTTTGGGCATCCAGCAGGGCCTGCGTCAGCGGGTCCGTGGCGGCCGTCATCCCCACCCGGCGGGTGGCGCCGAAAGCGACCAGCGCCGAGCGCCGCAGGTGCAGGTCCTGCGCCGCGGCCGCGAAGAACTCGGTATCGCTCGGGTTCGCGCCCGGCCAACCGCCCTCGATGAAGGTCACGCCCAATTCGTCGAGCAGGCCGGCGATCCGGAGCTTGTCGTGAACGCTGAGCTGCAGCCCCTCTTGCTGCGCCCCGTCGCGCAACGTCGTGTCGTAGACATGGAACGGCTGGGGGCACGCCAGCATCAAGGGGCGGGTCATGGCCGCTCCCCGACCTTGTGCATCCAGCCGTACTGGTCGTCGGCCCGGCCCCACTGGATGTCGACCAGCCGGGTGCGAATGGCTCGCGTGACGTCGCCCAGGGGTGAGGACAGCGGAATGGTTTCGAGCTGGCCGGTCGCGGCGTGGACCAGGCGGCCGATCGGTGTGACCACGGCCGCCGTACCGCAGGCGAAGGCCTCGGCGATATCGCCCTCGACGATACCGGCGAACAATTCGCTGAGTGAGATGGGCCGTACCTCCGGAGTGAACCCCAGACTGGGGGCCAGCGTCAGAATCGAATCGCGGGTGATGCCGTCCAGGATGGTACCCGAGGTCGGTGGCGTGACGAGTTTGCCGTCCGATGTCACGGCGAAGAAGTTCATGCCGCCCAGTTCCTCCATCCACTCATGGCTCGCCGCGTCGGTGAACAACACCTGCGAGCAACCGTGTTCCTCGCCCTCGCGTTGGGCCGCCAGGGAGGAGGCGTAATTCCCACCGCACTTGGCTGCCCCCGTACCGCCGTCTCCGGAGCGGGAGTACCGCGTCGTGACCCAGATGTCGACCGGCGTCATGCCGTCGGCGATGTACGGCGCGGCGGGGCCGCCGATCACCGCGTAGGTGACCCGGGACGCCGAGTGAACGCCCAGGAACTCCTGGTCGGCGAACATGAAAGGCCGCATGTAGTAGCTCATCTCGTTGCCCGACGGCACCCAGGCCTCGTCGATGGTGGCCAGAGCGTGGACGGAGGTCAGGAAATCCTCCTCCGGCAGCACCGGGAGATCGAGCCGCTCAGCCGAGCGGATGAGCCGCCGGCCGTTCATCTCCGGGCGGAAGAACCAGGTGCTCCCATCCGCGTGGCGGTAAACCTTCAACCCCTCGAAGATCTCCTGGCCGTAGTGCAGCACGGCCGAACCCGGTGTCAGATCGAGGACGTGGTAGTTCTCGATTCGCGAGTCCTGCCAACCCGACTCCGCCGTCCAGGTGGCGGCGGCCATGTGGTCCGAGAAGTACGTGACGAACCCTGGGTTCGCCAGAATGTCCACCAACTGTTCGGGTAGGGTATGGCGGGTCCCGGGGACAAGGCTAAAAGGCAGCGACATGCGACAAGGGTACCGCCAAACGACTTCTGCTATCCACGCGGTCCATCCTGGGTACGCGGCCGGGCCGTCTCGGCAGTCAGGCGGTGACAGGGGCAAGGTGCCAGGCTGCCTAGGCTGGAGGACATGAGTGAAGTGATCGCAGTCATCCCCGGCGACGGCATCGGGCCGGAAGTCGTGGGCGAGGCCACCCGGATCATCGACCTGGTACACCCGGGTCTGGACTACGAGCCGTACGACCTGGGGGCCGCCCATTGGCAGGCCACCGGCGAGATGCTGAGCGACGAGACCCTCGCGCGCCTCGCCAAGACCGATGCCATTCTGTTCGGTGCCGTGGGCGCCGATCCCGCGTCGACGGCGGTCCCGTCCGGACTCCTGGAGCGAGGCCTCCTGCTCAAGCTCCGCTTCGCCTTCGACCACGCCGTGAATCTGCGGCCCTCCAAGCTCTATCCCGGAGTGGACACTCCCCTCAGTGAGGCGGTCGTCGCGGGACGGACCATCGATTTCGTCATCGTCCGCGAGGGCACCGAGGGCCTGTACTGCGGCAACGGCGGAGCCGTCCGCCCGGGTACCCGCGAGGAGATCGCCACCGAAGTCAGCATCAACACCGCGTACGGCGTCGAGCGCGTCGTACGGTACGCCTTCACCTTGGCCCGCTCCCGGCGCCAACACCTCACACTCGTCCACAAGCACAATGTCCTGGTCAACGCCGGCGGCCTGTGGCGCCGGATCGTCGACGACGTGAGTGCCGAATTCGCCGATGTCACCCACGACTACCTGCACGTCGACGCCGCCACCATCGCCCTGGTCACCCATCCCGACCAGTTCGATGTCATCGTCACCGACAACCTCTTCGGCGACATTCTGACCGACGAGGCGGCCGCGGTCACGGGTGGCATCGGTCTGGCCGCCAGTGCGAACCTGAACGTGTCCGGTACCTATCCCTCGATGTTCGAGCCGGTCCACGGCTCGGCCCCCGACATCGCCGGGAAGGGCTTGGCCGATCCGAGAGCCGCCATCTTGTCGGGTGCGCTGCTGCTCGACCATCTGGGCTACGCCACCGACGCCGACAAGATTCGCCACGCCGTTGAGATCGACATCGCCGGTTCGCCGGGCCTGCGGCGCTCAACGTCGCAAATCGGTACGGCGGTGGCGACCGCCCTCACCGCCGGCTGACGAGATCGGCGGCCTCGTCAGGCGAATCGACCAGGCTGAGCTTATCCTGCATCGGCCGTCCGGCGGCCAAGGCCTCCAGCAAAGGGTACACCGGCAGCGTACGCGACCAGTACCGGCGCCCGACGAAAATCATCGGGGCGGGGATGACCCCAGCGGGAGTGTAGTAGCTGGCGGTGGCGGCCTGGAAGATTTCCTGGACCGTCCCCGCCTCCCCTGGTAGGAAGATCAACCCGACCCGGCACAGGCGCAGCAGCAGATCTTCGCGAATCGCGTTGGAGAAGAGCTTGGCGATCATATTGGCGAACACGTTGGGCGGTTCGTGTCCGTAGTACCAGGTGGGGATCCCGAGGCTCGGCCCAGGTGGCAGATCTTCTTCCACCGCCAGGGCCGTCGCTGCCCAGGTACCGATATCCGCCCGGAAGTCCGGACACCGTCCAAGCGCGGTCAGCAGCGGACCCAGATCGCGGCTCCCGGCTCGGGCACCGAGATTGGCCGCCTCCATCGCGCCGGGGCCGCCGCCGGTCGCCACCATCAGACCCCGCCCGGCCAGTTGCGATCCCAGGTGCGCCGCCGCGGCGTACTCGGCGGTACCCCGGTTCAGGGCGTGACCGCCCATGACTCCCACGATCGGCGGGTGGTCATCCAGGCGGTCGCCCAACGCCTCCAGCAATGCGGCGTCGTGCAGGGTCATGGCCAAACTGGATTCGACCGGTGGATTGTCCGGCAGCGCCGCGTACCAGGCGTAGACACGGGCGTCCAGGGTATGGGCGTACACCGGCGTGTCGTACAGGTCGCGGGCCAGGTACAAGCTGGGCCGGTAGGGATCGAACGGGGTACCCGGCAACCGGGGAAAGACCAACCCGCCGTGCTCCATCACCCACTGCTCAGCGGCAGGGGTAAAAGCACAGCCCAGGAAGAGCGCGCCACCGACGTCGAGGCGCTCCAGCACCGCGGTTCTTTCATTGAGATCGACATCCTGGATGGTCCATCCTCGAAGCGCCGGCACATCGCGGACGACATCGTCGAACTGAGCCAACGACTCGATCTCAAGCCGGGGCACACGTGTGAGACCCATACCACCTACCTTAGGCCCGAATCCAGCGCTCGCCCGCGCCACGCCCGGTCGCCGCTGGTCGACCTCGGCAAGATCCGGTGACCACGACAATATCCATTATTGATGACATTTTGAACCCACTGAAATATAATGCATCATGGCTTATGATAGAGAAGGTCAGTCTGTCCCGCTCATCGACGAACTATGGGGAACGCTCGAGAGCGACGACGACCTTGTCACCGAGGACGAGGCGGCACTGATCGACGCGCGGCTGGCGGTCTTGAGACAGGGGGGAACCGAATGCATCGAGTGGGCGACCGTCAGCGCATACATCACCTCGCGCCCGACGACCCGTACGCCATCCACCTCACACTTGAGGCAGCCGACGACCTCGACCTCGCCATCGCCGAGCTGATCACCGGGGGGAAACCTCATCTCACCCGGTTTCTGGACAGCCTCCACCGGGCCATGGAGCGGATCGCCACCCTGCCCCATCTGGCGCGTTTCCACCACAGCAACCTGCGGGTGACCGTCCTCGCCCGCCACCCGTACCGGATTTGGTACGTGATCGACGAGCAGACCCGGACCGCGATCCTGCTCGGGATCATCGCCGTGACCCATCCCACACCGCAAAACGGCGATCCGCCCGGACCGTGGCGAAAGATCTGGTGGCGGCACCTGCCGTACCTGCCACCGCGCCTGCCCAACCCGTATCCGGCCGACGCCTGGGCGGCCGATCCGACCTGGTCCGAGGAAGAGGAACCCTGGTGGGTGCCCCGCATGCAACCGCGCCCACCGGCTTGAAGAAACCCGTACGGTCAACTCGTCAGGGCACCCGCAACACGGCACAGAACATGGCGTCGGTTTGGTGCCGATGCGGCCACAACTGGACGAAACGGTCATCCGAACCGGCCCTGGCACGCGGTACCCCGGGTAGCAGCGCCGGGGCATCGACGATCTCGGCCCCGACGGTGGAAGCCACCGAGACGACAACCTCGGCCGTTTCAACGACGAGAGGCGAACAGGTGATGTACGCCACCACGCCACCGGCCACCACCGACGCGCAGGCCGCGGTCAGCAACTCGGTCTGCAGCCGGGCCAGACCCGCCAGATCCGCCTCCGACTTCCGCCACCGGGCCTCCGGCCGCCGTCTCAACGCACCCAGACCCGAACACGGGGCGTCGACCACCGCACGCGAAAAAACGCGGTTCCAGGCCGGGCGTCGGCCATCGGCGACCAGCACGGGTGAGTGCCCGTAGGCTCGCAAGGCCTCAGCCACCAGGCGCGCCCGGTGAAAATGGACGTCCGCTCCCACCACGGTTTCACCGCTGCGGCGGGCCAGCCCGGTCAGCAGGGCCGTTTTGCCACCCGGACCGGCGCACATGTCCAGCCAGGGACCAGGCGGGGCGCTCACCAGCGCCACGATCCCGGCGACCAGTTGGGACCCCTCATCCTGCACCCCGGCTCGCCCGTCGCGTACCAGCGCGAGATCGGCTGGGTCACCGCTGCGGACCGCTCCCCAGGGGGAGTACCGGGTGGGCTCGGCGCCGGCGGCCACCAGGTCATCGCGGGACGCCAGTCCAGGACGTACCACGAGCACCGGTGCCGGACCGCGGTTGTTCGCCTCCAGGGCCTCCGAAAGCTCATCCGCCGGCAGTACCTCGGCGTACGCATCGACGATCCACTCCGGATGGGCGGTCCGCAGCGCCAGGGACTCGCGCTCCCCCAACCTATTGGCCGCCTGGTCCATCCACTCGTCCCAGGTCTGGGCCGCCACCCGGCGCAGGATGGCGTTGACGACCCCGGCGACGCGTGGACCGATCTGGTCGGCGGCCAACGACACCGACGCCGAGACCGCCGCGTGTGCCGGTACCCGCATGCGCAGCACCTGCTCGGCCCCGAGCCGCAGGACATCGACCACGCCCGGCTGGAGCGTCCGCAGTTCGCGTCCGGCGGCCAGCTCGATCACCTTGTCGAGGGTGCCCAGGTACCGGCAGGTACCGAAGACCAGTTCGGCGACGAACCCGGCATCGACCGGCGTCAACCCTTGCGCCACCTTCTGAACGGCGAGATTGGCGTACGCGCCACCCCGGATCGCTTTCATGGCGGCCAGGGCAGCCCGCCGCGCCGGATCGTCGTACGGCCGCTGGTCACTCAAGATGGTCTCCCTCATGCCAGGCGCCCCGCGCCCAATCGGCTCCCGGCATGGCCTTGCGGCCGACCGCTTGGACCTCCACCAGATCCACCCAGCCATCGCCGGCCCGGCAGAACAAGTGGGCCTTGGTGGCCCGCAGCCGACCGGGGATCGCCTCGACCGGCCCAACTGCACCCGGACCATCGGCCATCATGGCCCGCAACACCTTGAACCGCTGACCGCCCAAGAGCGCCCAGGCCCCCGGTTCAGGGCTCATCGCCCGGACCCGGTTCACGGCGTCGCGGGCCGAACGAGCGAAGTTCAGCCTCGCCTCGTCCACGGTCAGCTTCGGCGCCAGGCTGACACCGCCGGCGGGCTGCTCGGAGGGTTCAACACCTCGTTCCACCAGGTCCAGCGTCGCGACCATGGCCTCCGCGCCCAGCGTCGCCAGCTGCTCCAGCAGGTCCCCGGCCGTCTCAGCCGGGCCAATGGACAGTTCCCGCTGCAGGAAGACCGGCCCGGCGTCGAGGGCCGGTACCAGCCGGAAGGTCGTGAGCCCAGTCTGCTCACAGCCGTCAAGCAGAGCCCGCTGTACCGGCGCCGCCCCCCGGTAGGCCGGCAGCAGGGAAAAGTGCAGATTGATCCAACCCCAGCGGGGTACGGCCAACAGCTCCCGCGTCACCAGGCCGCCGTACGCGACAACCGGGCAGCAGTCCGGTGCGAGGTCACGCATCACGCGGACCACGGCGGGATCGCGGAGAGTCGCGGGTGCGATGACGGTGACGCCACGCGCGTCAGCCCACTCCTGGACCGGGGAGGGTACGAGCCGGGAACTGCGTCCCTGCGGGCTGGGCGGACGGGTCAGGACCGCCACGATGTCGTGGTGTTCGCTGAGCCGTTGCACCACCGGTACCGCGAGTCTGGGCGTACCCGCGAAAATCAGTCTCATCATCCCCCCAACCAGTCGGGATCCAACCGCCACACGACGCGGCCGGGGCGTTTCGCCGCCGAGCGGCGGGCCGCCAGTGTGGCCAGCAACTGCGCGAACGCTTCCCCGCGTACGGCCGGTGCCCGGGCGATCAGCCTCACGTCGTCCGAGTCGATTTCCTGGACGGGACCGAGCAGTTCGACGTACCCCGCCTCCCCCAGCGACCCCGCTATCTCCGCCATCGCCGAGGCGTCGCCGGTGAAAACGGCCATGCGTGTGGCCGGGGGAAAACCCGCTTCTCGCCGGTCGGCCAGCTCGCGTGCCGCAAATCCCACCGGGTCCACCCGCATCACCGCCTGGACCGCCCGGTCCCCGCCAGGACCGACCACCAAGACCGAGCCGCCCCGGCTGGCTGGCCTGACGAAGGAGACCGCCGTCAGCCAGCGCCGTACCGCGGTCTCGGACGCCCTGATATCGGGACGTGACAAGAAGCTTTGGGCATCGAGGATCACCGCGGCCGCATAGCCCGCGCTCACCATCGGCTCGCACCCCGGCGTGGCGATCACCAGCGCGGGGTCGTCCGGTAGCCGGTCGACGCGATTGGTCGAATCGGACCGGATGACGGGCACGGTCCGGAAGGACCCGGCCAGTTCTTCGGCGGTCCGCGCCGAACCCACCGTGACCGCCCACCAGCGGGAGCTCCCGCAGGAGCATCGCCAGCCGTCGGCCGACCGGCCGCAAACCTGACAGGCGATGGCCCCCGGCGTTCTCTCTTCGAATCCCCCGCCGCAGGTACATCGCATCGTCTCACCGCAGGCCGGGCACACAAAGCTGCGCCGGTGGCCCAACCACGGCACCCAGACCAGGACGGGCCCGGCCGCCAGACCGTCCCGGATCACGGTGAAGGCGTCATGCGGCAGCCGCGCGGCCCTGGCCCCCGGATCCTGCGCCAGACTGTGGGAAGACGTCGACGCCACTCTGATGGCCGCCGCGGTCGCCATCGCCTGGCGGGCCGGCCAACCGACCTCGCGCAACCAGCCCTTGTCAGCCCAGTTTTGGAGTTCAGCCGAGCGGGCATAGGACGCGAACACGACCCCGGTCCGGCTCTGACCAGCCCGGATGGCGACAATGTCCCGCAAGGCCGGGTACGGGAAACGCGGCTCAGCGAACGAGTCGTCGGCCTCATCCCAAACCGCGATAAGCCCCAGATCCGCCACCGGCGCGTACGCGGCCGCCCGCGTGCCGACGACGACGCGGGCCTCGCCCCGTACCACCGCCAAAAATGCGCGGTACCGCGCCGCCGGACCCAAGTCGGCGGACAGCGACACCACAAACCGGTGGTCCACGACCCCGCCGAGCGCCGCCAAAACCCGCACGCAATCCTTGGCGTCCGGTACCAGAAGCAGAGCACCACGGCCACTCGCCACGCAGTCCGCGGCCAAGCCCGCCAACCCGGCGGCCCAATCCCCTGCCTCGTCGGCCACCGGGCAGACGGTCCACGCGGCCCGCGGCGACTTCCCCGACCGTACGGCCTCTCGCAGGCCCGTACCATCCGGGTAGCGATCCAAGGGGCTTGGGCCGGTCGAGGGCCCCGTCGGATCAACGTCATCGCGACGACCGGCACTCTCCGCCCGGGCGTACCTCGGCGGCAGCGCCAGCCGGGCGACGTCCATGAAGGTACCCGCGCAGTGATCGGCCACCGCCCGGATCAGCGCCACCGATGCCGCCGGCAGCACCACCTCCGCGGAGGTGATCCTCGACAGGGGTACGAGCTTGTCCTGTTCGGAGGTGTCAGCCAACCCGACGACCAACCCCGTCAAAAGCCGGCCGTTGAACCGGACCCTGACCCGGACCCCCGGCCTGACCGACGGTTCCCACTCCACCGGAACGGCGTAGTCGAAGGGACGATCCAGGTGGGGAACGCCGGTGTCGACGTAGACCTGGGCGATCATGGCGTACCCAAATGAAGCGACACGGCACCACCTACCCGCGTACGGCGGCGGCCAAGGCGTCAGCCCGGTCGGTCTTCTCCCAGGTCATGCAGTCCAGATCGCGGCCGAAATGACCGTAGTTGGTCACGCGGGAATAGATCGGCCGCAGCAGGTCGAGCGAATCGATGATGGCTGCCGGACGCAGGTCGAACACGGTGGCCACCGCCGCCTGGATCTGCTCTTCGGGAACAACGTTCGTCCCGAAGCAGTCGACGTACAACCCGACTGGGTGAGCCCGCCCGATCGCATAGGCGACCTGGACCTCGCACCGGTCGGCCAACCCGGCGGCGACGATGTTCTTGGCCACCCACCGCAAAGCGTAACTGGCGGAGCGGTCCACCTTGGAGGGGTCCTTTCCGGAAAAGGCGCCCCCACCGTGCCGGGCCATGCCACCATAGGTGTCGACGATGATCTTGCGCCCGGTCACACCGGCATCGCCCATCGGCCCGCCGACCACGAAACTGCCGGTCGGATTGACCAAGATCCGGGTGTCCGACAGGCCGAAACCGCAGGCTTCAACCGTCGGCGCGATCACGGTGCTCGTGATGTCGGCGCTGATCTGGGCTTGGCTGATCCCTGGGTCGTGTTGAGCCGAGACGATGACGGTGTCCACGGCCTGCGGCACCGTGCCGTCGTAGCGGATCGTCACCTGGGTTTTCCCATCGGGGCGAAGGTACCCCAGTTGCCCGGTCTGACGTACCTCGGCCAGCCGCTCGGCCAGACGATGGGCCAGGTGAATCGGCAAAGGCATCAACGTGGGGGTTTCCCGGCAGGCGTAGCCGAACATCAGTCCCTGGTCGCCGGCGCCTTGACGGTCGTAGGCGTCCTGGGACCCATCCACCGACTCCCCGGCGCGGTCGACACCCTGGGCGATGTCGGGCGACTGGTTGCCAATGGCCACCAGCACCCCGCACGAGTTGCCGTCGAAACCGACCTTCGACGACGAGTAGCCGATCTGCAGCACGGTGTCGCGCGCGATCTGGGCAACGTCGGCATAGCCCCGGGTCGTCACCTCGCCCGCGACGATGATGGTTCCCGTGGTCAGCAAGGTCTCGATGGCAACACGGCTGGACGGATCCTGGGCCAGCAGCGCGTCGAGAACGCGATCGGCGATGGCGTCGGCCATCTTGTCGGGATGACCCTCGGTCACCGACTCCGACGTGAACAGCCTAGGCATGGGACCTCTCTTCGAGCCAGGCGCTTCGGCGCCAGCTCTTCGTCACAGGTCGGTATCCGCAAACGGGTTAGTGAAATCAAAAGCTGATTCCTTCAGAGCCTCTTCGCGGGCAGCGGCCTCGGCTTCGACATCGATCTCTTCGCACTCCAACAGGCCGGCGTCGATTTCCCGCAGGGCGATGGACAAAGGCTTTTCCTGCGAGTTGGCATCGACCAATGGTCCGATGTTCTCCAGCAGGCCCTCGCCGAGCTGGGAATAGTAGGCGTTGATCTGACGAGCCCGCCGAGCGGCGAACAGCACGAGACGATACTTCGAATCCACCTTGTTCAACAGGTCGTCGATCGGCGGGTTCGTGATACTTTCTTGAGCGTTCGGCATAAATTTGTCCTCTTCATCGGCTTGTCCGGCCACTAACCGGACCCAGACCAATCAAGTCTACCAATTCTTTCACCGCAGCCGCCACTTGGGCGGCGACGATCCACGTCGAGCACCGTTCCCCTCCCCGACGCCACCTGGCCCACCCAGGACGGTGGGCGCAAAGCTCACCTGAGCTCGCTCAACAATCCCTCACGCTGATGATTGCCGAGCCCGCCCAGACGACGGCTGGAAGCGATCGAATACTTCTCCATCAAAGCCTCGGCCTTCTTCTCGCCGATCCGGGGAACCGCTCTCAAGAAGTCCTTGACCTTGATCAGTTTCAACTGCGGATCGGCCATGGCTTGAGCGAGCCCATCAGCCGGGCTCACCTCGCCAGACCGTACCTTGTCCTTCAGAGCAGCACGTGCCCGACGAGTGACAACTGCCTTCGCCCGCGCAGCAGCCAGTTCCCCGGCAGTAAGCGTTGGTATTGGCATATTCCTTCTCCTTCACACTAGATGACAACGTGTCAGGCGCTTCGACTCCACGTCCGAGCAGCGCCACTAACCATCGTCCACAACCGCATTCTTCGGTACGACCGTAATCCCGTTCGGCGACACGAAGAAGCCCCGCTCTTTGTCGTGGTCATGATTCACCCCGATCTCAACCCGGGATGAAACTTTCACATTCTTGTCCAAGATGGCCCGGC